>Ga0307986_10000786_pt1 | contig 23358 bp, 22 predicted proteins | sample EllFjometageno82_FD_203170 | JGI IMG/M metagenome (GOLD analysis project Ga0307986, IMG submission 203170) | Marine microbial communities from Ellis Fjord, Antarctic Ocean - #82 | ecosystem: Environmental > Aquatic > Marine > Unclassified | place: Southern Ocean | collected 2014-10-09
AACAAAAAGATTTGGAATAGATGGAGGAGAATCTTTAATACCAGCACTTGAACAAATTATAAAAAGGGGAGGAAATTTAGGTGTAAAAGAAATTAAGATTGGCATGTCTCATAGAGGTAGATTAAATGTGCTTTCTAATGTCATGGGCAAACCATTTAAAGCAATTTTTAACGAATTTTTTGGCAGCGCCGTTGAAGCTAAAAGAGATTTTGAAGGAGATGTCAAATATCACTTAGGAGCATCTTCAAATCGAGAATTTGACGGCAATGTTGTTCATATTAGCTTAACAGATAATCCTTCACATTTAGAAGCTGTTAATCCTGTAGTGCTAGGCCAGGTAAGAGCAAAACAATTTTTTCATAAAGATCCGGAAAGAAAAAAAGTTATACCAGTATTAATTCACGGTGACGCAGCTTTTGCAGGCCAAGGAATAGTTGCGGAATGTTTTGCAATGTCAGGATTACCAGGTCATAATATAGGAGGCACAATTCATATTATTGTTAATAATCAGATAGGTTTTACAACATCCCCAAGATTTGCGAGATCTTCACCTTATCCGAGCGAAGTAGCAAAAACTGCTCAAGCACCTATTTTACATGTTAATGGAGATGATCCTGAAGCAGTTGTGCATTGTGCTAAAATTGCAACGGAGTTTAGACAGCAATTTAATAGAGATGTTGTAATTGACATGTTTTGTTACAGAAGATTTGGTCACAATGAGGGAGACGAACCTTCTTTTACGCAGCCATTAATGTATAGAAAAATAAAATCTCATCCTACTACCCTTAAAATTTATTCAGAAAAACTAGTAAATCAAAAACTTTTCTCTAAAGTAAAAGTAGATCAAAAAGTAAATAATTTTAAATCATATTTAGAAAAAGAATTTGTTGAATCAAAAAACTATAAACCAGAATTAAAATGGTTTGATGGTGTTTGGTCGAGATTTATTCCCACACCTGGTAAAGACAAAAGAGGAATTAGTGGTGTTAAAAAAGAAAAAATTAATTTAATAGGAAAAAAAATTACAACTATTCCTGATAATTTTAATATTCACAAAACACTAAAGAAAATTTTTGCGAATAAACAAAAAATGTTTACAGATAATCTTCCGATTGATTGGTCAACCGCAGAAGCCCTAGCGTTCGGTACTCTCTTGGAAGAAGGTTTTTCGGTAAGATTATCAGGTCAAGATTCAGGCAGAGGTACTTTTAGTCAGCGACACTCCGTTCTTAGAAATCAAGATAGTCACGAAAGATACGTTCCATTAAATAATATTTCACAAAATCAAAAAAAATTTGAAGTAATAGATACACTCTTGTCTGAACTAGCTGTATTAGGTTTTGAATTTGGTTACTCTTTATCAGAACCAGAAACACTAGTGCTGTGGGAAGCTCAATTTGGTGATTTTGCCAATGGTGCACAAATAATTATTGATCAATTTATAACCTCTGGTGAATCTAAATGGGGAAGAGCTAGTGGCTTAGTAATGTTATTACCTCATGGTTATGAAGGACAAGGACCTGAACATTCTTCAGCAAGACTAGAAAGGTTTTTACAACTATGTGCACAAGACAATATCCAAGTAGTAAATTGTACGACTCCAGCTAATTATTTTCATGCATTAAGAAGACAAATGCATAGAGAGTTTAGAAAACCATTAATAATTATGACACCAAAATCGTTATTAAGGCACAAACAATGTGTTTCTACTCTAGATGATTTTACTAAAGATACTTCTTTTCACAGAGTTTTGCCAGATAGAGCTTACACAGATGAATATAGTTTAATTAAGCTTAAAAATGATAATCAAATTAAGAAAGTTGTTATTTGCTCAGGAAAAATTTATTTTGATTTAGTGGATGCCAGAGAAAAAACCAAAAATAATAAAGTTGTTTTTATTCGCTTGGAACAGATTTATCCATTTCCAGTCAAAAGACTAGGAAAGGAATTAAAAAGGTATGCTAAAAATGCAGACATTTATTGGTGTCAAGAAGAACCAAAAAATATGGGTGCTTGGAATACAGTTAATCATTACATTAACAGAACCTTAGAAATCATTAATTTTAGCAATAAAAACGTTGAATATATTGGAAGAAGGCCTTCCGCTTCAACAGCTACTGGAAATCTCAATAAACACCTTGCACAACAAAAAGAAATATTAGAAAAGGTGGTTGGAAAAATTAACTAATGTCTGAACGTATACTAGTCCCTGTACTTGGAGAATCTGTAACAGAAGCTACTGTAGCTAAGTGGTTAAAAAATGAAGGTGACAAAGTCAGTGCTGATGAAGCAATTGTAGAATTAGAAACCGATAAAGTTAATATTGAAGTCCCGGCACCTTCCCATGGAATAATAGAAACAATTTCTGTTAAAGAAGGGCAAACAGTAAACGTTGGAGCATTATTAGGAACGCTTACACAGTCAAATAGTTCTGAAATAAAAAATAGCCCAGAAGAAAAAAAATATTCACCTCCACCGAAAAAATTAGAGATTGTTGAAGAAAAAAAACCAGAAGTAAAATTATTTAAAAATGAAGTAAAACAGAAAGTAAAACAAGAACCACTTGTCTTAACAGAAATTCATAACGAAACAAAAGTTGTAAAGAAATTAAATTCTGATCTAGTTTCACCCGCAGCAAGAAAATTAGCAAAAGATTCTAATATTAACCTTACTGATGTTAAAGGTTCAGGAAAAAATGGAGTCATTTTAAAAGAAGATCTTTTAAGTTTAATGGGAACTCAGCCAAAATCTTCAGAAAGAAAAATAACGCACGGTTTAGAAGAAAGAATTAAAATGACAAGATTGAGAATGACTATAGCAAAAAGACTTAAAGAAGCTCAAAATAATGCAGCTATGTTAACTACTTTTAATGAAGTTGATATGAGCTCAATTATATCAATGAGAAATGAATATAAGGAAGAGTTTCAAAAAAAATACTCTGTTAAATTAGGTTTTATGTCTTTCTTTGTAAAAGCTTGCGTTGTAGGACTCAAAAATTATCCTGTTGTAAATGCAGAAATTCAAGGAGATGAAATTATTTATAAAAATTATTACAACATTAGTGTAGCTGTTGGTACAGACAGAGGTTTAGTCGTTCCTGTGTTGAGAGACACAGATGAAATGTCTTTCGCTAATATAGAAAAAAATATTACTCTACTTGGACAAAAAGCAAGAGATGGCAAAATTGTTATCGATGACTTACAAGGTGGAACTTTTACAATTACTAATGGAGGCATTTATGGTTCAATGCTTTCAACACCTATCTTAAACCCACCGCAATCTGCGGTATTAGGCATGCACAACATTATAGAGCGACCTATTGCAGTTAATAAAAATGTATTAATTAGACCTATTATGTATCTTGCTTTGTCCTATGATCATAGAATTGTAGACGGGAAAGAAGCTGTGTCTTTCTTAAAAATAGTAAAAGAATGTCTCGAAGATCCTAGAAGGTTGTTTTTGAATTTGTAACTATGGAAAATGAATTTGATGTAATTATTATTGGTGGAGGACCTGGTGGATATGTTTGTGCAATTAGGGCTGCTCAACTAGGCCTAAAAACCGCTTGTGTAGAATCAAGAGGAACACTGGGCGGAACATGTCTTAACGTAGGGTGCATACCATCAAAAAGTCTTTTGAATCTATCTCATTCATATCATAAAGCACAAAAAGATTTTAACGCACAAGGAATAGAATTTTCAGATTTAAAACTTAATTTAGATAAGATGATGGCAAACAAAAATAAATCAGTGCAAGTTTTAACCAAAGGAATAGAATTTTTATTTAAGAAAAATAAAGTTACATATATTAGAGGTAAAGGTGTTTTATTTTCAAAAAATGATGTTGTGGTTTACGAAGGTGAAAAAAAAACATCATATAAATCAAAAAACATCGTTATTGCAACAGGATCTACACCTACCACTCTGCCAGGCATAGAAATCGACGAAGAAAATATATTATCTTCAACAGGTGCACTTTCGCTAAAAGAAGTTCCAAAAAATTTTATAGTAATTGGAGGCGGATACATTGGACTGGAAATGGGTTCTGTATGGTCTCGTCTTGGAGCTAATGTAACAGTTCTAGAATATTTAGATCATATAACACCTGGTATGGACAAAGAAATCTCATCAGAGTTTATGAAAATTCTGACAAAACAAGGATTTAAATTTAAACTCAATTCAAAAGTAACTTCAGTTAGTAACAAAGATAACCAGGTAGAAGTTTTATTTATAAACAATGAAACATCAAAACAAGAAACTATTTTAGCGGATAAAGTTTTAGTTTCTGTCGGAAGAAAACCTTATACCGAAGGATTAAACCTAACAAAAATGGGGATCAAGAAAGACAAACAAGGTAAAATTGAAGTGAATGAAAAGCTACAATCCTCAATAAGTAATATCTATGCAATTGGAGATGTAATTAAGGGTCCTATGCTCGCGCACAAAGCCGAAGAAGAAGGTATTGCTGTAGCGGAGATTATAGCAGGTCAAGCGGGACATGTTAACTATGACATTATACCTGGTGTAGTTTATACGTCACCAGAAGTTGCTGTTGTAGGTAAGACTGAAGAAGAGCTTAAGAAAAAAAATGTAGACTATAAAGTTGGCAAGTTTCCATTTATTGCAAACTCACGTGCAAAAGTTAATAGTGAAACAGATGGTTTTGTAAAGATATTAGCTGACAGTAAAACAGACCGTGTGCTAGGAGTACATATGATTGGCCCACATACTGGTGACATGATAGCTGAAATGGCTTTAGCGATGGAATTTGGTGCAAGTGCTGAAGATATTGCACGAACATGTCATGCACACCCTACTCATACAGAAGCAATAAAAGAAGCCGCTTTAGCCGTTGATAAGAGAGCAATTCATTTTTAATTGATATAATATTAACTAGATACACAAAAAATGAAAGTTCCCGTTCTAGTTCCTAAAGTGTTTAATTTTCCCTTTACTTATGATTCTGGTGATTCAGAAAATTTCAAACCAGGTGATTTAGTTGTTGTGCCATTTGGTAAATCTAAAGAAATAGGAGTTGTTTGGGATAAAATTCAACCATCAGAAAAGAAATTTAAATTAAGAAATATTGAAAAAAAATTAGATAATTTTAAAATTAACGAAAAATTGATAAATTATATTAATTGGTTTTCATCATATAATCTAGTTTCAAAAGGTATGGTTTTAAAAATGTGTTTAGGTGATAAAAAAAACACATCTAAAATTGAAGATTATAAGGAAGAAAAAAAAAACAAAAAAAAATATAATTTTTCCTTAAACAATGATCAAAAAAAAAGCCTTGAAGATTTAAGAAAATTTGGCAATTCTTTTAATGTATCACTGCTGCAAGGTGTTACGGGTTCAGGAAAAACAATAGTTTACTTTGAAAGAATTAAAGAAATTTTAAAAAAAAACCAGCAAGTATTAATATTATTACCCGAAATTTTTTTAACCAATCAATTCAAAGATAGATTTGAGGAATTTTTTGGTTTCTCACCTTCAATTTGGCACTCAAAAATAGGCATTAAAAGTAAAAGAAAGATTTGGCAAGGGATTATCAACAATAATTTAAAATTGGTAATTGGTGCTCGCTCATCCTTATTATTGCCCTTTAAAAATCTAGGACTAATAGTTTTAGATGAAGAACACGATACGTCATACAAGCAAGATGAGGGAATCATTTATCATGCCCGCGACATGGCAATTGCAAGATCTTCTTTCGAAAACATACCTATACATTTAGTTTCTGCAGTACCTTCATTAGAAACCTTTAACAATATAAAAAATAAAAAATATAATCACACTAAACTAACTAATCGATACAGTGAATATCCTTTACCAGAAGCCAAGGTAATAGATTTACAAAAAATTGAACTTAAAAAAGATCATTTTATTGCAAAAGAAACTATCAATATAGCTATGGGTTATCTAAAAAAAAAGGAACAGGTTTTATTTTTTTTAAACAGAAGAGGTTATGCTCCTTTTTTAATTTGTAAAAAATGTGGGTTTAAACACTTGTGTCCAAACTGTTCTATTTATTTAACTTATCATAAATCTATCAACAAACTTATCTGCCACCATTGTGGAAACAAAGTTAAAAAAAGTAATCAATGTAAAATTGACAAAGAACTATGTGATTTTCGTATGTTTGGACCAGGTGTTGAAAAAATACATGAAGAGTTAAAAGTTATTTTCCCAAAAAAAAATATAAAAATATTTTCAAGTGATTTTTTATCAAAAAAAAATGAAACTGAATCTATTCTTAAAAAAATAGAGAAAAATGAAATTGATATTTTAGTAGGGACGCAACTAATCTCGAAAGGATTTAATTTTCCAAAACTAAATTGTATCGTCGTTGTAGATGCAGATTTCTCTGGAATGGGGTATGATTTACGAACAACAGAGAAAAATATACAATTATACAATCAATTAAGTGGTAGAGCAGGAAGGTTTTCTAAAAAGTCTACAATTGTTTACCAAACTATTACTCCTTTAAATGAGACATTAAAAGATGTGTTGGAAAATGATCCTGAAAAATTTTTAAACAATGAATTAATAGTTCGAAAGAATAAAAATTTACCTCCATTTTCAAGACTTATAGCTTTGATTATTTCTGCTAGTTCAAGTCAAGACAGTTTTAGAGCAGCACAAGAAATTAAAAAGAAGTTAAGTGTTTTAGATGAACTTGATGTCTTAGGCCCAGTAGATTCTCCTATATTTAGAATTAAAAAGAAGTTTAGAACTAGGCTGCTATTGAGATCAAAAAATAAGCATTTAATTCAAAAAAAAGTAGGAAAAATTATTGAAAATTTAACTATTTCTAAAAAAATAAAACTTACGGTTGATGTTGACCCCATTAACTTTGCCTAAAGTAATCTAAGCACCTTGATCGATGTCCATCCTTATGGTAGGAAACCACAATCTTAAATAAGTTTCTAATCTAGAGGTGTTAAACTGAGTACAAATAAGTCATTTTCATCAGAAACGGCAAATAGATATGCTCTAGCATTGTATGAGCTTGCTAATGAAAACTCAGAATTAGAGGCAGTAGAAAAAAATGTTAATGAACTTCTGACTATTTATAATACGAGTAAAGAACTGAAAAATTTTATAAAAAACCCAACTCAATCTCAGACAGTCCAGTTAGAAATCTTAAATAGAATATCTATACAGATGAATATTTCAAAAATAACTCAAAATTTTTTAGGTGTGTTAGTAACTAAAAGAAGAATTTTTTTCATTAAGAAAATACTTATAAACTTTATTTCTCTAGCCTCTAAACAAAGAGGAGAATTAAAAGCATCATTAGTTTCTTCAAAAAACCTGACAAGTGAAGAACTTGAAAGCTTAAGTAAAGGTCTTTCCAAAACAATGGGAGCACCAATAGCATTTGATTATGAAGTTGACGAAAACCTAATTGGAGGTTTGAAGATGCAAATAGGGAGTCTTATGATAGACACCTCAATTAAAAATAAATTAAAAAAATACGAACAAATGATGTTAGAAATATAATATGCAAATTAACCCTTCTGAAATTACTAAAATATTAAAAGAACAAATAAAAAATTTTGGAGAAAAAGCTGAAGTATCCGAGGTAGGAAAAGTTTTATCTGTCGGTGATGGAATAGCCAGAATTTTTGGTCTTGATAACGTACAAGCGGGGGAAATGGTTGAGTTTGAAGATGGCTCTAAAGGTATGGCTCTTAACCTAGAAAGTGATAATGTTGGGGTTGTTATTTTTGGAGATGACAGAAAAATAAAAGAAGGCAGCATAGTAAAAAGAACTGGCTCAATTGTAGATTCACCCGTTGGAAAAGAACTTTTAGGAAGAGTATTAGACGGATTAGGAAATCCAATTGATGGAAAAGGAAATTTAAGTGAAAAAATTGAAAGAAAAAGAGTAGAAGTTAAGGCACCAGGAATAATTCCTAGACAGTCTGTTAGCGAACCAATGCAAACAGGACTAAAAGCAATTGATACCTTAATACCAGTTGGAAGAGGTCAAAGAGAACTAATAATTGGAGATCGTCAAACAGGCAAGACAGCCGTAGCTATTGATGCAATTATAAATCAAAAAGCAGTTAATGAGTCTGACGATGAAAAGAAAAAACTATATTGTATTTATGTTGCCATTGGCCAAAAACGCTCAACTGTAGCTCAAATTGTTAAAACCTTAGAAGATGCTGGAGCCATGAAGTACACAACAGTTGTTGCGGCAACAGCTTCTGATGCAGCCCCACTTCAGTTTTTAGCTCCTTACACAGGCTGCACTATAGGAGAATATTTTAGAGATAATGGAATGCATGCGCTAATTATTTATGACGATTTATCAAAACAAGCTGTAGCTTATAGACAGATGTCCTTACTGTTAAGAAGACCCCCTGGGCGAGAAGCATACCCTGGTGATGTATTCTATCTACACAGCCGACTTTTGGAGAGAGCCGCAAAATTAAGTGACGCAAATGGTGGAGGATCTTTAACAGCCTTACCAATTATTGAGACGCAGGCGGGGGATGTCTCAGCTTATATTCCAACTAACGTAATTTCAATTACCGATGGTCAAATATTTTTAGAAACACAATTATTTAACCAAGGTATTAGACCAGCAGTTAATGTTGGACTTTCAGTTTCAAGAGTTGGATCTGCTGCACAAACGAAAGCTATGAAGAAAGTTGCTGGGTCGATAAAACTAGAGCTTGCTCAATATAGAGAAATGGCTGCTTTTGCACAGTTTGGTTCAGATTTAGATGCATCTACACAAAAACTTTTAAATCGGGGTTCAAAATTAACAGAACTTTTAAAACAAAATCAATATTCACCGCTAACAGTAGCGGAGCAGGTTATTACTGTTTTCACAGGAGTAAGAGGATATCTAGATGACGTAGAACTTGATCAGATTAAAAATTTTGAAAAAGATATTTTAGAAAAAATTAAAAACGAGAAAAATGAAATTATAAGCACAATTCAAACTACTGGAAAATTAGAAAAAGAAACAGAAGACTCATTGATACAAATAATACAAGAATATAAAAAAAGTAAAAAATAATGGCAAGCTTAGACGATTTAAGAAAAAGAATTGTTAGTGTAAAATCTACACAAAAAATTACTAAGGCTATGAAAATGGTTGCAGCAGCAAAACTAAGAAAAGCGCAAGAGAACGCTGAAAGTGGCAGACCTTATAGTGAAAAAATGCAAAATATCATTTTAAATTTAACAGAGTCAATCAGCGATACATCAAACGCACCAAAACTACTAGTGGGTACTGGAAAAGAACAAACTCATTTATGTGTAGTAATGACATCCGACAGAGGGTTATGCGGAGGATTTAATACTAATATTTGCAGATTAGCTAAAAACTATTTTTTAAAAGTTTTAAAAGAAGAAAAAACTTTAAAAATAATTACCATAGGTTCAAAGGGACATGATCAATTAAAAAGAGAATATGGCAAATACATAGTTCAGAAACTTAGTTTCAAAGACAAAAAAAAAATTTCATTTAATGAAGCTGATAATGTTGGAAAAATAATCATAGATTTATTTGATAAAAATGAATTTGATAAATGTATATTATTTTATAATAATTTTAAAAATGTCATGACTCAAATACCTCAAGCTCAACAGATTATTCCTGCTGAAAAAAAAAATCTCTCTAAAAAGAACGATGAAATTTTTTATGAATTTGAACCTGATGAAGATGAAATACTAGAGGATTTGCTACCAAAAAATATTTCAACACAAGTATTTAAAGCATTTCTAGAAAACTCAGCTAGTGAGCAAGGGTCAAGAATGACAGCAATGGATAGCGCAACAAGAAACGCTGGAGATTTAGTTAAAAGCTTAACAATCGTTTACAACAGAAGCAGACAAGCAGCGATCACTAAGGAGCTAATTGAAATAATATCAGGAGCAGAGAGTTTATAATTATGAACAAACCAGGAAAAATTACACAAATTATTGGAGCAGTGATAGACGTAAGTTTTGAAGGAGATCTACCGGAAATTTATACAGCTCTTCAGGTTGACAACCAAGGGAACAAGTTAATACTCGAAGTTGCGCAACATTTAGGCGAAGGTAGCGTTAGAACTATAGCAATGGATTCTACAGAAGGATTAAAAAGAGGAGATATTGTTATAAATACTGGCTTTCCAATAAGCGTTCCAGTTGGACCAGAAACGTTAGGTAGAATAATAAATGTTATTGGTGAGCCCATTGATGAAAAAGGTGAAGTTAAAACTAAAGAGAAATGGCCTATTCATAGACAAGCACCTAAATTTACAGATCAATCTACAGAAACAGAAATGTTAGTCACTGGAATTAAAGTAATAGATTTATTAGCCCCATACGCAAAAGGCGGAAAAGTAGGCCTATTTGGTGGAGCCGGGGTTGGAAAAACAGTTACTATTATGGAACTAATAAATAATATTGCAAAAGCACATGGTGGATTTTCAGTTTTTGCTGGCGTTGGAGAAAGAACACGAGAAGGAAATGATCTTTATCACGAGATGATAGAATCAGGAGTAATAAAACCAGATGGCCCAGGTTCTAAAGCAGCTTTAGTTTACGGACAAATGAACGAACCTCCAGGAGCTCGTGCTAGAGTAGCCTTAACAGGGTTGACTGTTGCAGAGTACTTTAGAGATCAAGAAGGACAAGATGTTTTATTCTTTATAGATAATATTTTCAGATTTACCCAAGCCGGTTCTGAAGTTTCAGCTTTACTAGGAAGAATACCTTCAGCTGTAGGATACCAACCAACATTAGCTACAGACATGGGAAACTTACAAGAAAGAATTACATCAACTGGAAAAGGTTCAATAACATCAGTACAAGCTATCTACGTTCCTGCGGATGATTTGACAGACCCAGCCCCCGCAACATCATTTGCTCACTTAGATGCTACAACTGTACTCTCAAGACAAATTGCAGAACTGGGTATTTATCCTGCAGTAGATCCCCTAGACTCAACATCAAGAATATTAGATCCACGAATTGTTGGAGAAGAGCACTATAGAGTTGCTAGAGAAGTACAAGAAATATTACAAGCTTATAAGTCACTACAAGATATTATAGCAATTCTAGGCATGGATGAACTTTCTGAAGAGGATAAACTTACCGTTGCGAGAGCAAGAAGAATTATGAGATTTTTATCTCAGCCATTCTTTGTCGCTGAAGTATTTACAGGTTCTCCTGGCAAATTAGTTGATTTAGAGTCAACAATTAAAGGGTTCGCAGCAATATGCAAAGGCGATTACGATCATCTTCCAGAATCAGCATTTTATATGGTTGGTGGAATTGAAGAAGCCGTTGAAAAAGCTGAAAAAATGGCGCAAGATTCTAAATAGAGATGCTGGAAAATTTTAATTTAGAGATAATCAGTCCAGACAAAATAGTATTTAATTCTGAAGTTAAACAAGTGGCCATTCCCGCGTATGAAGGAATGATGACGATATTAAAAGATCATATTTCATTAATAACCTTTTTAAGACCTGGTTTTATAGAAGTTGAATATGACAATAAAAATTTTAAATTTTATGTTGAAGATGGGACTGTAGAATTTTTTGACAATAAACTTTTAATTTTATCTCCATCAGTAATTCAGGTTGAAAAACTCGCTAAAGAGAACATAGAAAAAATGATTGAGAAATCCAAAGCTCTCTTGCAAAACTCTGAAATTAGAGACAAAGAAAAATACATTTTAAGCTATAAAATCAACTCTCTTCAAGAAATTAATTAGTATATTCTTTTAATTTTATTAATATATCTTTGTAAATATGTTTTTTAAATTTTACAATTAGGTCGGGCAATAAATTCATATCTATCCATTTCCATTCAATAAATTCTGGGCACTTTGTGTTTATATTTATTTCACTTTCTAAACCCGTAAATCTAACAATAAACCATTTTTGCTTCTGGCCTCTATATTTACCTTTCCATATTTTTCCGATTAGATTTTCTGGTAGTTCGTATTCAAGCCACTGATTTAATTCGCTTAAAATTTCAATATTTTTAATGCTAGTTTCTTCTTCCAGTTCTCTTTTCATTGCTGTTAAAAGCGGTTCATTTGAGTTAACACCACCCTGTGGCATTTGCCATTTATCAAAAGGGTTGTCTTTTCTTTTACCAACAAAGACTTTATTTTTTGAATTTAGGATCGCTATTCCTACGCCAGTTCTTAACGGAAGGTCTCTATGTTTCATTTTTATGACTTTAGCAAATTCACAGCGTACTTTAGTTGGTTGTCTGTTTTGCTACCAATTTTAAAATCATCCCCAGATTCTTCTACAAATATATCAGGAATAACGCCCACTTCTGAGATTGATTCTCCCGAAGGTAAATAATATTTTGAAATCGTTAGTCTAATGCCACCACCATTTTTTAAAGGTATAATAGATTGAACCGATCCTTTGCCATAAGTACGCTCGCCCAAGATAATAGCTCTTTTGTGGTCCTTTAAGGCTCCAGAAACAATTTCTGAAGCTGAGGCAGAACCATTATTAATGATTACTATTAAAGGTTTTCCATTAATACCATCTCCTTTTTTTGAAAAAAATCTTCTAGTTTCACTTATTTTTCTTCCCTTGGTTGATACTATTTCTCCATCATCTAAAAAAAGATCTGTTATGCTAATAGCTTGAGTGAGAAGGCCACCTGGATTGTTTCTTAAATCAAGGATATATCCATTTAATTTATTATTTTCTTCAAGAGTTTTGATATTTTTCGTTAATTGTTCATTGCTGTTTTCATTGAACGATTTCAATCTCAGGTAGCCAATTTTTTTTCTTTCTCCAATAATTTTAGCTTTAACTGACTTAACTTCGATAACAGCTCTTCTAATTTTAAAGTCTAAAGCTTTCTTCACATTTCTTCTTCTTATAGTTAAGTTTATTTCTGAGCCGACGGGTCCACGCATAAGTTCTACAGCCTCAGTCATTGATTTACCTTGAACCTGTTCTTCATTAATCTTCACAATATAGTCACCAGATTTAATCCCTGCATTTGCTGCAGGCGTATCTTCGATCGGAGCAATCACTTTAATTACCCCCGACTCCATCCCAATTTCAATTCCAAGACCTCCAAACTCACCTTTTGTTTCTGTACGCATACCTTTAAATGACTTTGGACTCATGTAGGCAGAATAAGGATCTAAAGATTGTAAAACTCCATTAATAGCTGAGTCCATAACTGCAGCTTGATCAACTTCATCTACGTAATCTTTTTTTATAGTTTCCAGGACCTCACTAAACAGATCTATTTTTTCATATAGTTCATTTGAATTTTTAGCGTAAAGATAACTATTACTCATTAAGATATTAAAGAATACTATTAGACATAATGTGTTTATTTTTTTCATACTAATACTTTCGTTTTTGGCATTGGTTCTGACCACATTTTTTCAAGATCGTAAAACTCTCTTTTCTCTGGATGGAAAATATGTATTATTATATCTATTGCATCTACAAGTTTCCAGTCACTACTATCTTTACCTTCTATTCTACAATTATAAACACCTATTTTTTTAAGCTCTGATACTAAATTTTCAGATAAAGATTGTAAATGTCTGGAAGAGGTTCCTGATGCAACAATCATATAATCTGCTATATAAGATTTATTTTTAAGATCAATTGATACAATATTTTTAGCTTTATTATTATCTAAAATTATTTCAATTTTATTTTTGATTTCAGATATTTTCATTAAGATTTATAGTATTCCTTTCTAATTTGAGTAGAAGAAATATTTATAGATTTATTTTTAATGAATATTATTTTTTTCACTTGTTTCATTGTAACAGATTTTTTTGCTTTTTTATCATAGTCCTTACGAGCAAATACAACAATTTCTGACAATTTTACTAAGAGTTTCCAATTTTTCCATTTATGAAATTTAATCAAATTATCTGAACCAATAATCAAAAAAAAAATATTTTTTTTATTTTTTTTTTTTAAATATTCTACTAAATCTATAGTATTGAAAGATTTTATCTTATCTTCAAAAAACTTTATTTTAATTTTTTTTATCTTATTCGTTGCAATCTTACTTTTTTTTATTCTTTCTGTTACTGAAAAAAAAGGTTTTTTTTTAAATGGATTTTTTTTTGTTATGCACCAATATATCTGGTCCAGTGATAATTTTTTTATTGCTTGTTTTGATATTTCTAAGTGACCACGGTGAGGAGGGTCAAAGCTTCCACCAAAAATTCCAATTCTTTTTTTTCTAGATTCAACCATTTTTGATTAGGATCTAGTAACCCCTTTTCCTGTTACTATGTATTTGTAAGACGTGAGTTGGTTAATTCCAACCGGTCCTCTTGGTGGTAATTTATTTGTTGAAATTCCAATCTCTCCGCCAAATCCAAATTCACCACCATCAGCAAATTGAGTTGAAACATTATGCATTGCAATCGCACTATTGACACCATTTAAAAAAATTTCTGCTGTTTTATAGTTGTTAGTTATAATACCATCAGTATGCATTGTACCATATTTTAATATATGATTTTTAGCTCCCAATACTCCATTGACAGATTTAACTGAAATTTTGGCTTTTAAATATTCAGTTTTCCAATCAATTTCTTTTGCTAGTTTATATTTGTTCTTAAATAATTGATTAATTTTTTTATCGACAACAACTTCGCAACCTAACGACGTTAGTTTATTAATAATTGGTACACTATGTTTTTTAATTGATTTAGAATCTATCAGCAATGTTTCTACAGCTCCGCATATACTTGTTCTCCGCATTTTAGCATTAGCAACTATTTTTGTAGCCATAACTGTGTCAGCATCACTATCAACATAAATATGACAGAGACCTTCTAAGTGTCCAATTACATGTATTTTTGAAAGTTGCTGAACTTTTTTTACAAGTTTCTTGCCACCTCTTGGAACGATTACATCTATATATTTGGACATATTAGATAAAAGATAATTTACAACATTCCTGTTTTTATCTTCAATAAATTGAATGCAGTTTTGATCAATATTATTTTTCTTTAAAGATTCTCTGAAAAGACCAGCCAATATCTTGTTTGATTTATAGGCTTCAGTGCCTCCCCTCAGTATTCCGCAATTACCTGACTTAAGACACAAAGCAGAGACATCAGCAGTCACATTGGGTCTGCTCTCATAAATAACACCTATTACACCTATTGGAGTTGTAACCTTTTTTATTTTCAAGCCATTTGGTCTTTTCCACTGTTCTAAAACTTTATTTAAAGGGCTATCAAATTTCAAAATTTCGTTAATAGAGCTTCTTATACCTTCAATTCTTTTGTTATTTAGTACTAGTCTATCTACAAGATGCTTTCTTTTTACGTTCTTTACATCTTTTTCATTTTCTTTAAGAATCTGTTTTTTATTTCTTAACAATAGCTGATTGTAGCTTTCAAGAACTTTATTAATTCTTTTCTCATCTAAATAATTGAGAACATTCAAAGCCTTTTTTGCGTTTATACCAATTTGTTTTAATTTTTTCATAAGATTACAATATCGTCTTTATGTACTATTTCTGATTTACTTGAATATCCAAGAATATTTTCTATTTCGTTACTCTGCAAACCTTTAATTTTATCAATTTCTTCAGAAGTGAAAGAAGATAATGCTCTGGCAATATTGTTATTATTATTATCTACTATTATTATATTGTCACCTTTTTTGAAATTGCCAGAAATTTTAATTATACCAGCTGGTAGTAAACTTTTCCCGGATATTAAAGCTTTTGATGCACCTCGATCAATATAAATTTTAGCAGATGAAGATAGTGAACTTATTATCCATTTTTTTCTAGCGTCTAAATTAGAAATTTTTGGTTTAAACCAAGTATATAATTTTTTATTTACAATTCTCTGTATAGGATTAAAGTTTTCACCACTAGCGATTAACATATTACACCCAGCATTCATGCAAATTTTTGCTGCCTCTAATTTTGTGAACATTCCACCTGTTCCATAAGTATTAATTTTTTTATCGACCAAAGAAAAAATTTTTTCATTAATAACAGTAATTTCTCTAATTAAACTTTTTTTATTTGATATTTCTTCATACAATCCATCAACATCAGATAAAATTATCAGTAAATCTGCACCAACTATTTGTGCTACTCTAGCAGCCAATCTATCGTTATCTCCATATTTAATTTCAGATGTAGCTGTGGTATCATTTTCGTTAACGATTGGAATTGCTTTCATCTTAAAAAGATTTTCAAATGTTCTTCTTGCATTCAGGGCTCTTCTTCTTTGCTCTGTATCATCTGGTGTTATTAAAATTTGACCAATTTTTATTTTGTTTTTTTCAAAAAGTTTTTGAAACTCATTAATTAAATGAATCTGCCCTATAGAAGCAACTGCTTGACTCATTTCAAGTTTAACTTTTTTATTTTTTATTTTTAAATATTTCTGTCCAAGCGCAATAGAGCCTGAAGAGACAATAATAATTTCCGTATTTTTTTTTCTTAATTTTATAATATCTTGAACTAGACTTAAAAGCCATTTTTTTTTAAAAATACCTTTGCTGTCAACAATAGTAGACGAACCAAGTTTAATAACTATTTTTTTTGCTTTATTTATCTGCATTTTTTAACAACAGTTTTCTTAAACTTATTAAATTTTTGTCTGTCACAAGTGAAATTATTTCATATTTTTTCTTAATCTTCGATTTAAAAGTTTTTAATTTTTTTTCTATTTCTTTTTTTTCAAGTAAATCAGATTTATTAAACACAATAATTTCTTTTTTTTTAATTAAAATTTTATCATATTTGGATAATTCATTTCTCACTTTTAAATAACTTTCGATAAGATTATCCTCGGATAGGTCTATTAAATGCAATAATACTTTGCACCTTTCAATATGACGTAGAAATTTATCTCCTAATCCCGTTCCTTCATGTGCTCCCTCTATTATACCTGGAATATCTGCTAGTGTAACTTCCTTGTCATCGTAATAAGAAACTCCAAGATTAGGATCTATAGTAGTAAAAGGATAATTTGCTATCTTAGGTCTCGCACGAGTTATGGCTGCTAGCAAGCTCGACTTACCAGCATTTGGCATACCTATTATTCCCACGTCTGCGATTACTTTTAACTGTAACCAAACCCAAAATTCCTCTCCTACTTTTCCATTGGTTTTTTTTGTTGGTGCTCTGTTAGTTGAACTTTTAAATCTAACATTTCCTAGACCGTGATTACCACCAGCAGCTACTAGATATCTTTCTTTATTTTTTACAAAATCATATATTAACGTATTATTGTCTTCTTCATAAATTTGTGTCCCTACCGGTACTTTTATTATTAAATCTTTTCCACCTGCTCCAGTTCTCTTTCTTTTGGTTCCTATATAACCATTCTCTGCTCTAAAATGTTGGGCATATCTAAAATCAATTAGTGTGTTTAAATTTCTTTCTGACTCAAATATAACAGAACCACCATCCCCACCATCCCCACCATCAGGACCCCCGTATTCAACAAATTTTTCCCGTCTGAAACTTGCAGAGCCCGAACCCCCATTTCCAGCTTTAATATAGATTTTGGCTTGATCTAGAAATTTCATTACAGAATTTTAAAATAAATAACTAAGGTTATTTATATGCTTAATTGGGGACAACAGAAACAAAAGTCCTGTTCAATTTAGATTTTTTAAATTTAACTTTACCTTTTATTAAAGAAAATAGGGTGTGATCAGTACCCATCCCAACATTTTCACCAGGATGAATACGTGTACCTCTTTGTCTTACTATAATATTTCCAGGTATAACTACTTGATCACCATATTTTTTAACACCAAGTCTTCTACCCGCACTATCTCGCCCATTACGTGACGATCCACCAGCTTTTTTTGTTGCCATTTAAATTCCTATTTCTTTAAATTTTTTTTTGTAGATATATTTTTTTGTTTTTTTGTCTTTTTTGGTTCTATAACTTTTTTTTCTTTCAGTTCAATTGGTTTTGATTCTGCTATAATTTTACCATCCTTTGAAAGTATTTTTGTAATCTGAATTTTTGAGTGTCTTTGTCTGTGCCCATTTGTTTTTCTTGAATGTTTTCTTCTTCTTTTATGAAAAATTAAAACTGTTCTGTCTTTAACATTGTCTAGCAGTTTAGCCTCAACAATAGCACCCGTAACGTTAGGACTTCCAATCTCAGTAGTTTTACTATCATTTAATAATAGTACATTTTTAAACTGAATTATTTTACCAACTTCAGCGTCTAATTTTTCTATTTCTAAAATTTTACTAGCAGATGCCTTATATTGTTTTCCACCAGTTTCAAATATTGCAAATGACATAAATAATTTTTTTTTAAAATTACAGCAATATAACTTGAAAGAATTTCAAGTCAAGTTGATAGAAGTTAAAAAACATCCTTTAAATCACGTAGTTTTTTAAACACTTCTAATTCGGTTGCATTTTCCATATTAAGAGTTTTTTTTACCTCAGAATCATCACATCGTAGAAAAATATTTGTATTTAACTCCTCCTTAATAGTTGTGGGGATAGTAGGTTGTTTTTGATGTATTCTTGATATTACCCACTTTTTTTTCTCTACTAGTCTTTTATTAGCATCATATTTAAGACAAAAATTCAAATTTTTTTGAGTATATTCATGCCCACAATAAATTTGAGTGTCTGTTGGTAATTTTTTTATAAGATTAAGAGATTTAAGCATTTCTAGGTGCGTTCCCTCAAAAACTTTGCCACAACCTAATGAAAATAAAGTGTCACCAGTAAAAATAATTTTTTCATTTTTTGAGTAAAAACAAACATGACCACTAGTATGACCTGGTATAGAAAAAATTTTAAAGTCTACACTTCCTAATTTATAATTTTCATTATCAGATAATCTTATATCTATACCAGGAATTCTTTTTTCATCTTTTTTAGAACCAATAATTTTAGATTTATATTTTTTCTTTAAGTCTAAGTTTCCTCCGGTATGATCAAAATGATGATGAGTATTAAGAATAAAATCAATTTTATTAAATTTTTTTTCGATGAAATTATTAATAGGTTCAAATTCTGAAGGATCAACTACAGCAACAGTATTTGTCTCTGTGTCATGAATTACATAACTGTAATTATCTTGTAAGCAGAGTACAATGTTAATATTCAACATTTAACTTATCAAAAATATACCAACTTCAGATAAAAGGTTTTTCATTTCTAAGTTAATCCTATTTATAGAGGAGATTTTTTCATTGTTAATACCGATAATTTTGTCTATTTTAATTTTTCTCTTATCACAAAATTGATAAAAATCTTTTATAGAACACATGTGTAAATTGGGAGTGTTATACCAAAAATCTGGTAGTGATTTCGTAACAGGCATTTTTCCAAAAAATAGTAAACTTGTCCTAATCTGCCAGTAACCAAAGTTGGGTATAGAAATTATTACTTTTTTCCCTATTCTTAGCAACTCATTCAAAACATTTTCTGGTTGATAAAACGCTTGAAGTGTTTGGCTTAGGACAACAAAGTCAAAAGCTTTATCGGGAAATTGACCAAGTTCAGTTTCAGCATTTCCCTGAATTACAGACAAACCTTTAGATATACATTGTTTAACTTTACCCTCTTCAAGTTCAACACCTCTCGCATCAATGTTTTTTTGCTTGATAAGTGCTTCAATTAAAGTCCCGTCTCCACATCCAACATCCAGTACTCTAGATTGAACTGGGAGTAAATTTGTAATTATCTTAAATTCATTTTTCATTTTTAAATATTTCAAAATTAGAATTTAAAAAACCTTTAAGTGTTTCTAAGAATTCTGGCTCATTAACTAAAAAAGAGTCATGACCTTTATCTGTTTTTATTTCTGCAAAGGCAACGTTGGCACCAGATGCGTTTAAAGCAATTACAATATCTTTACTATTTTTGGTAGGGTAAAGCCAGTCTGAAGAAAAAGATATAATCAAAAATTTAGTTTTATGATTTTGAAAAGCACCAACCAAACCATTTTTAAATTGTTTTGATAAATCAAAATAGTCCATAGCTCTTGAAATATATAAATATGAATTTGCATCAAATCTATCTACGAATACGTTGCCTTGATGCCTTAAATAACTTTCTATTTGAAAGTCAGCATCAAATGTAAACTCATAGTCCTTTTTTTCTTGTAGCTTTCTTCCAAATCTTTCTTGCAAGCCTTTGTCTGACATATAAGTAATATGAGCAGCCATTCTTGCGATCGCTAAACCATTCTTTGGAGTTTTTTTATCTTTGTAGTAGTTTCCTTTATTCCATAATGGATCCGCCATTATTGCTTGTCTAGCTAATTCATTTAATGCTATTTGTTGAGCATTGTGACTTGCCGTTGATGCTATCGGTACAGCTGAAAAGGTTTTATCTGGGTATAGAGCACAAAATTGTAGAAGTTGCATTCCACCCATTGAACCACCTAATACACTCAATAGTTTTTTTATATTAAAATGTTCCAACAAAGACTCTTGAGCTCTAACCATGTCTCTTATTGTAATTACTGGGAATTTTAAACCATATGGTTCCTTATCTAAATCATTAATACTATTTGGTCCAAATGAACCCATGCAGCCACCTAAAACATTTGCACAAATAATAAAATACTTTTCTGTATCAACAGCTTTTCCTGGTCCCACAGCTGAGCACCACCAGCCATCTTTATTAGTTATAGGATTAGTTCCTGTAACAAATTGATCACCCGATAGAGCATGAAAAATTAGAATTGCATTATTTTTTTCTTTATTTAGTTTACCGTAAGTTTCATAAGCTATTGAAAAATCTTTTATAGTTTGACCACAATCTAGCTTAAGAGTTTTTGTTACAGTTATTTTTTTTATACTTTGAATTTTATAGTTCATATAAAAAAAACCAACTAAACTGGGTAGAACCCTATTTAGCGAATTTTATTATGCGCCCGCAATTTGGTTAAATCAACGCTATAAACTTGTACTAAATCGTTAGAAAATTGTCAATTTTATAAGAAACTAAAATGAATATAGAAATAATAAAGGTTTTTAGATAAGACTTAAATAAATTATGAAATTACCAAAAGCTAAAATTCTATTAGCCGAAAAATATGTAGCTGGATTGAGCTTATTTAAGCAAAAGTTTGCTAAAATAAAATTGTCCGCAAATGAATCTGCATTAGGGCCAAGTCCAAAAGCAATAAAAGAATATATTAAAGTCGCGAAAAATTTTAAACGGTACCCAGATGCTGATGGAACATTTCTAAGAAAAATTATAGCCAATAAATTTAAATTAAATCAAAGTAGAATAATTTTAGGTAATGGATCAGATCAAATCTTTGAATTAATTTGTAAGGCCTTTCTTGACAAAGGTGATGAAGTTATAGTGCCACAATATAGTTTTATTATTTACAGAATCTACAGCAAGCTTAATTCTGCGAAAGTAATTTACGCTCCAGAAAATCAATTTACTTCTTCAGTAAACAACATACTCGCATATGTAACTAGCAAAACTAAAATTGTTTTTATTGCAAATCCTAATAATCCAACAGGCACATATATTGTAAAAAAAGAAATATTGAGATTAAGAAAAAAACTAAGGAGCAATATTTTATTAGTTGTTGATGATGCATACTTTGAGTATATGAACTTTAAAGATTACGAGTCTGGACTAAAATTATTCTCTAAATTTAAGAATGTAGTTGTAACTAGAACATTTTCAAAAATATACGGTTTAGCTGGATTAAGAATTGGCTGGGGTTATGCATCTAAAAATATAGTTGATTCTTTGTACGAGATAAAACCACCTTTCAATGTCAATCGGCCGGCTCTATTTGCAGCTTCAGTAGCAATAAAGGATACGGTTTGGTTAAATAAAGAAATACGGCATGTGAAAAAGTGGTCTAAATTTTTTTATGATGCTTTTAAAGAATTAAATATTCACACAAATAGAACTAGTGTAAATTTTGCATTAATTAACTTTGATAAAGTTAGAAAAACGTCAAAACAGGTTTTTTATGCTCTGGCTAAAACAGGAATTCTATTGAGACAAATGGATGTATATGGAATAAAAAATTCTTTAAGAGTTACCGTTGGCAACAGTAAAGAAAATTTGAAATTAATAACTGAATTGAAAAAAATTCTCAATGTTTGATACTATTTCTATAATTGGTTGTGGCTTAATAGGATCTTCAATGTTAAGAGCAATTAAAAGCAAAGATCTAGCAAAAAAAATCAAGGTGTTTGATCGGTCAAAAGAAGTTGCTACATATTTAAAAAAAGAAAATATATGCACAAATATATCTAATGACATTCGACAGTGTGCTGATAACTCTGATTTAATAATTATAGCAACCCCCTTAAGCAGTTACAAAGAAATTATTTTATCAATAAAAGATAGTTTGAAAAAAAATGTTATTCTAACAGACACAGGATCTGTTAAAAAAGAGGTTATGAAAATAATTCATAATATAAATTTAACAGATGTTCATTGGATACCCTCACACCCGATTGCAGGAACAGAAGAAAGTGGCCCAAAAGCTGGGAAAGCTGATATGTTTGAAAATCGTTGGTGTGTTATTTCTCCACCTAAAGATTGTGCAGAAGAACCTATAAAAAGTCTAAAATCCTTATGGGAAGCAATAGGAAGTAAAGTTAAAATTATGACACCAGAAGAGCATGATAAAATTTTATCTTTAACTAGTCATTTGCCACATGCGATTGCTTATAATATTGTTAGAACAGTAACAGGTGTTGAAGATAAATTAAAACAAGAAGTAATTCAGTATAGCGCCGGTGGTTTAAGAGATTTTACCAGAATAGCCGCATCGAACCCTTTAATGTGGAGAGATATTTTTTTAGATAATAGTGAAAATGTATCTAAAGGTATTGATAGTTTTATTGAAAAACTGAATGAGTTAAAAAAAGCTGTAAATGATAAAAATGGAGATAAGCTTTATCAAATTTTTAATTCCACTAAAGAAGTGAGAAAAGAAATTATCAAAGCTGGACAGGATACGGATAAGCCAGATTTTGGAAGAAAAAAAGATTAAGAATATTTTTCAGTCTCAGAATAAATTTTTTCTTCTAAAATTTTGAGAAAAATAGTCTTTTCTAAACCGGGCTTAATTGGCTCTAAGAAAGAAACATGAATATCACCAGGGTACTTTAAAAAACTATTTTTTGGCCATACCTTTCCAGAGTTTAAAGCAACAGGTATACAGGACTGCTCAAGAGAATTGTAGATTCTACCCACACCTTTCTTAAAAGGAACTCTGTCTTCAAATTTAACTCTCGTACCTTGAGGAAATATTAAAAGAGGGCGGTTTTGATTATGAATAGTATTTTTTATTTTATCAAAAAAATTTAAATTTTCTTTTGTTGTAGTTTCTCTAACTATTTCAATTGACCCAATTTTTTTTAAATACCATCCA
>Ga0307986_10000787_pt1 | contig 23358 bp, 11 predicted proteins | sample EllFjometageno82_FD_203170 | JGI IMG/M metagenome (GOLD analysis project Ga0307986, IMG submission 203170) | Marine microbial communities from Ellis Fjord, Antarctic Ocean - #82 | ecosystem: Environmental > Aquatic > Marine > Unclassified | place: Southern Ocean | collected 2014-10-09
ATCATCTTCGATTGCGCCTGCTGTGCCAGCGATTACGATACGATTATCAGTAAGATCACTTACGATTGCAGAAGCTAGAGTTGATTCACCTGAGACACCTAGTGTGCCTGCGATTAAAGTATTACCACTTGCTTGTACGACAGTGAATTTATCTGTACTAGTTGTACCAACTTTGAACGTTGTTCCGTCAAACGTAAAGTTAGAATCGTCTTCGATTGCACCAGATGTACCAGCGATTACGATACGATTATCAGTAAGATCACTTACGATTGCAGAAGCTAGTGTTGTTTCGCCACCTACGCCCAACGTTCCAGCGATTAGAGTGTCACCAGTTCCGTCGCCCGCTACAGTAAACTTATCTGTATCGACAGCAATACCGCCGTTTGCGTTAACCAGCCCAAGCAATTGTGTTGTTGATGAGAACTCTACTGGTCCGTTTAGTTGAATGACACCTGTACCAACGGGATCTAAGATGATCGCTCCGTTAGTGTTAGTAGAACTTAAAGTGTTGCCATTTAACGTTAGGTTATCGACATTAAGTAAGTCGATCTTAGAGTTACTATCAACGATGATTGCGGAGCTTGCAGTGAGTGTTCCGTGTGCGTGGTTGATCATCTCAGTGAAGTATTTACCACCAACGATGTCAATTGCTGTTGCTACGCCGCCCGATTCTCCACTAGTACCTAAGTAAAGTCTATCACCGCCATTTGCTTGTGTTCCAGTGCCATACGTATACCCGAATTCGCCTAATGCGAGTGCGGTAGGTGCGGCGTGTCCACTGGATCTTTTGATCTTGATTATAGACATTTAAAAGTTGCCTCCGTTTATAGTTGTATTTATATTATCCACTTGCGTGGTAGCTGTCCACTTAGCCGTTGTGCCGTTATATACTATTACAGCGCCATCAGTCTCACCCGTAGCGTCAACGTTAAATAGATCGCCTAATCTAATAGTGGCAGCGTTAATTTGATAGTTCGTAACCAGAAGATTCTGGTTAGGTGTTAATTTTGCTTTTATGTTCTGATTGATAGGCATATCATTAAATCCTTGTCATACCAGGAGTTACAGTAGCCGTGCCTTGTACAACACGGGTAATTGCACCACCAGAAGATGTTATCTCGATATCGTATAAGTATCTACCAGGCTCTAGAGCGAGAGTTACTGAAGACGCTAATGTCATTGATATCTGTCCCAAGACCCCATTGTGTGAGCAACCGAATGTAGTTGCACTCGTTGAGGAGTAATTTTTACGCATCTGTCCTGCAACTGTATAGCCAGTTAAGTCATATACGGTATTTGTTGAAGTAGAAACGTCAACAAGGGCAGAGAAATCGGTCCCTTGATCGATTATAATATTTGCTTTAATTGCCATGTTTTTTCCCTAGTCTATGCTACATGTATTTATAAATAATGATAACGACCCATTTAACAACACTGGATGCAAAATGTCAACAAAATACTTAAAGTTCGGTCTGAGAGCAGACAAAAATTTATCGGATTTAACTAACGCTGATTCCGCCCTATCTAACGTGCTTGATAACGTATCTGCCGCCCTAGATGAAAACGGATTAGCTAGTGGTTTTAGCGTAGATGATATATCAGCTACGAGAGGGCTTAGAAATACTGGTCTAGCCGACAACGTAAATGCAGATGGACAATCTACTGACCTAGCAGGTCTGAATGATAGTTTGGTGCAGTTTACTGTTGGCATCGGAACAAGTCTCTCTTCTACTCCTGGTACCGTATTAGAGATACAACCTAGACGAACCATACAAGATAACATTAGTAACTTCAAATCCATATTGGGTAATCCACCCTGGTTAGATGGAGGTGATGGGCCAATAGCACGTTTTGTCTCTTCTGATAGAATTCGATCAGTAGCACCTTCAGCCACTACGACTGGCGGTTCTGCTGATGTGGCAATTGCATCTCTAGGCACTAACTTATTCTCCACATCGATAGCGCATGATTACATCGATATGATATATCCAGTTGACTTCTGGAATGACGGTGTATTCGAATTCGCCGCTAAGTTGCATCCATCTCTTCCTAATACTTACGGTCTCGTTCAGTGGACTGGATATCTATCCGGGTCTACTAGTCAACTGTGGGACTCTACTGGTCTATTTATCATAGAAGAAGACGTACTAGACGCATCCGGTGCAGATAATTATACGCCCATTAAAAGTATTTATGCTAATAGTGTCGCCCATGCTGGTCTGAGTATGACTAATGATGGCACTAATACTACTATAGACTTATCTTCAGCAACGGCTGGTGGTGTTGCTATTGGTGCAACATACGTAGCTAAAGGCATGATTATTGGCGGTGATGCTACCAAAGTCGTTGACACGATAGACTTAGTAGGCGAATCGTGTGTCGTAACTGGCGTAGTAACTGGAACAACTGCAACATTCTCGTTCACGATAGGAGAGACATTGGTCGAAACTCCTATAGTATTCACTCCTCAAAAAAGAGGAAACAGACTTAAGGTTAGATATACAGTTTGGTATCCAGATCCTGGTAACGGCTCAAATTATAGAACGAAGAGGTTTGGCGAAACTAGTGATAATAGTGAGAGACTTCCATTCAATAAATTATATTCAACATTTGATAGAAATCAGGTATTTGGTCCTTACACACACAAATACTTCGAAGATAATAAAGCTAGTCCTCTGAATCAAACATCCACTTTTCCTATTAGAGTTAACGCTACGTTATCAGCACCGTACACTCCTCCAACATTAATCAGTGCTAAACTAGCAACTGTTTCTGGCAATGTGTCTACAGTCACTATGAAAACTGCGACTATGGTAGACACTTTTGGTAAACTCGAAGCAAGTAACTGGACTGACTGTACAGTCGGAGACTGGATAATATTCGAAAAAGGCACAAACTCATACTACACTTATCAGATATCAGAGATAAGTGGTGTATTTGCTTACGTAGCAGATACCATTGATACTGATGCGACTATTTCTGTCGGCGGTACGATTAGTGTGATGATATGGAAAAATGAAGGTCTATTAGGATTATACAGACTAGATACAAGTCAAACAACCTCTGGAGCAATACATAAAATATTAGCTGAATCAGTTTCTCCTAATAGAGTTTATCCAGATCATCTACTTCTTGGCATGGAACCTAATGGAACTAGTGGTACGCAAGCAATGCGAGTTTCTGCATCAACGATAGTCAATGCGAACCGTAATAATATTGTTGTAGAGGCATATAACGGTAATGGTGCCGCACTGAACTCAGGTAATAGTATAGTAGCAATCTATGCTAGTAGAGGTCTAGAAGACAAGTCCGTTGTTCTTCAATGTGGCGGTGTTTATGGTAAAGAAGTAGCTAGTACGAGCAGTGCAGGCTCTAATACCGTAACTCTAACTAGCGTTGCTGGAATATCAAATGGACATTATGTTCAGTATGCTGGAGCAATAGCAACCGGAGTAACGGTTACTGCTGTCAATACGGGTACTAAAACAATTACTCTTAGTTCGACCATAAGTGCTCCATTAAATGCGGCTGCAACATTAGTGTTTGTGTCTAGTAATCCCGGCTCAGTGAATAAAGAGTTCTGTATTATTCCTCTGAACACTGCACCGCCGTTTGCTGGTACAGCTTTAGGTCTTGCTACACCTTCATCTAAAGCCAATTTAGAAGTTGAGGGATTATCTTTCGGTTCATTACAACTGACTGTTCCGTCTGCGAACGTGAATGCAGTTGGCTCTGTGTCTACAGCCGCTAAGTATTTTCCAATAAGTTATGGAGCTACGAATTACAAGCTATTGATTAAAGATTAGGCAGGAGCTAGTAGTAGAAAGAAGGGCTCGCCGTTCACTTGGACTGCGAGCTTTTTAGTAGCGGCAGACACTGCTGTGTTGGTCGTAACTAATAATGTTGCGCTTGAGCCTGCGGCATTAACACATTCTATATTAGGCACATTGCCTGCATATGTACCAGATGGCTCTATGTTCAATACATTAGCAACTGCGTTATCTTCATCCGTGTGTAGAGCATTCGTTACTTCCGACCATGGATTAGATGAGTCACTAAATGCACGAACTGGAGCGGTAGAAGGAGCATTAGCATCTACAATGAATAGACCAGGTGTGGTGTTATCAGGTGTCGAGGAGCCTGTAGCCGAACTATCTTTTATAGTCAATCCGCCATTAAATGTAATCGCTTGACTGAACGTACTTAGTTCGTAGTTTCTAGGAATTCTGCTTCTCTTATAGTAGAATAATCCTATTTGACCTTCGATGTATGCGACTTGAGAGTTTATGCCGAAAGAGTTAAACACGTCACCGCCAGAGTCTCCATCGAAGCTGCCTGAGGAACTAGTATAGCTACTAGGCAATCGCTTGACGCTCAGGTTGCCTAGATTTATTCCTGTTACAGTGTCGTTTCTTCTTAGTACACCAGAAGGAGTTATGGTAACATTACTTGAGTTCTTAACTTGGAACTTATCAATGCCATTAGAATTGAATACAGTATGATTGAAGTCGGTTGGGGCGGCAGCTAAAGACAACTTAGTTCCATCCGAGAATGCGACCTTACCTTCACCCGTGACTGTTACCACGTTTGCGGCTACTGTGTAGTCTGCGCCTACTAGTTTAGATATGAACTTAGTGTTTCCGTCGAATAGTAATAGATCATTAGTTATGTCTAGACCACCCAAGTTATCTAAGATACCTCTATCTAAAGCACCGGTGTCACTCTCTTGGAAGTTTAAGTTTCTTACGAATCCTTGTGCCATATCTTTTTCCTTATACTAGAATAGTCCAGAAGTTTTCCAAGAAGCTCAACTTGTTAGCTGTGCTTCCATCTCCTTCTGTGCCATCATTAATTATAGCATCTCTAGTGAGTCCTGTTGCAGAGTTACCTAGCAAGTTGACAGACACGCCACTTCTTGGATTCAATGAGTAGTTCTCGAATAGATCCTTGATGATTGCTGGACCAGAAGCAGACGTTAAGTTGTTGTTACTCAAATCTAAAATCTGCAACACTGAGTTGTATCGTAAGGCGTCATCTGGATAACCATTGATACTGTTATTATTTAGATAACAAGTTCTAAGTCTCGTGCAGCCAGATAGATCAGGAACATTTCCCGTTAGCGAGTTATAGTGCAACTGTAGTTCATAAAGGTACGGAGTAGTCAGAGGTGGTACTTGTCCAGCAAAGCTATTGCCATTCATGAATATGTATTTTAGTCCATTGCCCGTAAATGCTGGTACATTGCCTGAGAAGTTATTATTACTAAATCTAATGTAATACAAATTCTGATTGACAGAGAATGATGGAACGTTTCCAGTCAAACCTGAACTAGGAAAATATAGTCCTGTTAGATTAGTGCAGTTACCAAAATCTGGGAGAATTCCAGATGTGCCAGTAGCACTATAAAGATATATCCATCTTAAATCAGTCAGTTGCTTGAATACTTCTCCGTTACCTGCATTGTTATCTATAGAGTCTTGTGTGCCGAAGAAGTCTGAGCCAGCTATAGAACCTCCTGCAAATCTTAGGTGCTGTAGTGCTGTAGTGCCCACGAAACTATTATCGTCTAATCTACCAGTTACTCCACTGTGTCTAACATCTAAAGTTGTCAATGATGGCAGATTGCGAAATACTGAAGAGTTGGTCATTGCGGCTTCTACGTTACTTGCGTAGCAATATAATTGACCGAGAGAGGAGCATCCTACGAACTTGCCTACGAGCGATCTTTTTCCAGCTGGTGGTCCAGAGTATGCCTGTATGTAGTTACTCAGTGAAGCCTTGTTACTCATATCTACAACATTATGTCCGTTACCGTAAGATATGAATTGAGTTATGTTAGTCGCATTAGGAAAGGCTATATCTCCTCCGCCCTGCTGTGATGTTGTGCCACACCAAGGGAAGTACAGATATGATAAGTTTGGACTAGAGCATACACCTGAAGCTAACTGAGGGTATGGCTGATGATACATTCTGTAATTAACTATGCCTTTGCCGCCTCCACCACTTCCGTCGCTATACGTCTGAGGACTAATTGTGCCGCCTGTCATTCTACGCTGTGCATTACGAGAGTAGTACGTGTGCATACTGAGACTAGTCAATTCCGTATAATCGAGTAAGTCAATAGGTGTTGAATCTGAGAAGCATCCGTTCATCGTAAGATTAGTCAGTGTTGTTGGTAGCGTGTTCAACTGATGTGATGCAGGTATCTGAGCTCCACTAGCATCTGTTGCTCGTGCGAGATTATTAGATGACATGTTTATATGTTCTAGAGTGGGCGCTAGATTACCAGGAGTTAATGCTCCATCTTTCGAACTAGCATTACCTCTAAAACTTGGCAACACATATATATCATTACTAGATATGTTCAATCTAGTTAGTACAGGTAGTGACGATGACGTCCAATCTGTTAAGTTTACACCAGTGACTCGTAACTCATTAATGTTTGCTGGGTTATAATAGAATTGTATAGTTCTAGGTCTATTCGTACTATCTCTGAAGTAGTATGCCGTAGGACTACCAACTGTGCCTCCTCCAAGACCGCCTGGATTAGCTGTAGTATTATCGCCAGAATTATATGTCTGACCGTTGTCTGTGTTGACTATTCTCCAAGTAGGTGGTACCGTTGAGTTAATAGCTCCCGTATCTGGATGAGTATCTGTTACTGATGTTACAGCATGAAAGAAGTTTGCGTTACGAAAGAACCCATTGAGTTCCATCGGAATACCTTTCATTGCTAGAAGTGTTTGATTAGCGCCGTTGACCTTTAATGTAACCGTGTGTGTAGGCACTTCGGATCTAAATAACTTATCGACAGGAACACTAGATGTCGATAGCGAGGAAAGTTGAACGTTATTTCCAGTTACTTTGATCTCACCGCCGTACATGATCGATGTGCCTATAGTAGACCAAGATGATACACGTGATGTTGAGATGTCAGCACTCTTCACTGTGTTATCTGCAAAATCTAAAAAGTTGTACTTGATTGCAGCCGCCATTATCTGGGCGTCATACTCTAAGTTGAATTTCAATGGAGTCTGGATGTCTTGGAAGTTCACCAGCATTGCCGCTACTGCTTCAGACGATTCTCCTAGAGAATATAATAGCTTCTTCTGATCTTCTACTAATCCCGCTACTGTGTGCAACTCATTCGTTACGATGCCAGCAGCCTTAAGACCACTTATAAGTTTCAAATCTCGCTGATCTAGACCTAAGTTTATGAGTGACAATGCCTTATCATCGACATCATTCACCGCTTTCTGTACGTTTAAGCCCCTGTATATAGCCATTACTGTTCCTTCGCCGTGAGAGTCATTTCAATATTACCTACAGATGCTCCATCAACTGCTGATGCTGTAAAGAATACTGCACTATTATTTAGTAGACCTCTGGCTATACCTTTTCTATCTCTACCGAATATGTTAGACAAATCAAACTGCGCCGGCTTATTAGCCGCAATGAAGAATGAATATATGATCTTTCCTGTGCGAAGAGGATTCAAAGTTTGTGTATCGAATCTAATGCTAGACTGTCTATCATCTGTATTGAATGCCGATGAAGATAGCACGTTACTAGATTGTCCACTCGCAACTACGGCTAGATTGGGACATTCATCTCCCTTAATGAATACGGGAGTTCTAGTCTGAACAGTGTCTTCAGTTATCTCTTCAACTACTATGTTATTAATTTTACAGTCATCGTGCATAGCGATTGTCAGATACAGTGGCTGGCTGTTAAACTTAACAGCTTTTTCTACAGAGAATTGTGGGCTAGTAAATCTAGTTCTGTCTAATTGCCAATCATCTGTTAGTCTAATAGTTTTAGTCTGTACGCCTGAACCAGTATTGCCTATGATAGTTCTATTGCCACCGTATGTAGATGGATCCTGATTTACGTACACAAAGTATACGCCATTTTCTTGGCTGGGAAGAGATGTGTAATATATTCCTAGACCCAAACCGCCTGTACCGACTTCAGCGGAATCTGCGATGATTGTGCCATCAGAGTCTACTGGGAACATACTTATGGAAGGAGCTCCTCCAGTGAAAGTGAGTTTGAATTGTCCAGAAAAGGCTCCAGTGCCCGCTTCAATGGAACTTACGGGGTAATCTGTTACTCGTACTTCTCCCTTAACAGCATTAATCGCACCGCTATCAGCGCCATCTGGAGCTGGAAGCCTTACGTCAACATCAAATCTATCTCCATATGCTGGATCCCACTCCGTGTATTCTGCCTTAGTTGAGAAGTTAAGCGGAGTGCCAGTTTGTGATCCTTGTATAGATACGACATCAGCGAAGTCAAATACCGCTTTACTGCCGTCATCTTTAGTGAACTTTAGTTTATTACTATCCGTACCGTCTCTTGATGGAAGATTAGTTCCTATGCAAATCGCAAAATCTGTAAAGTGTCTACCTGTCACCGCTGATCTAGTTTGCGGATTCAAAAAATGTATCTTGAAATTATTAGACTGTATGGGCACAGTAGAAGAAGCGACAGCGTGGAAGTTAGTAATCTTGCCACTAAAAGTAGGAGAAGTGCTTGTGTCTATAACAGTGCCATCTGCTTTTGTGGACCTACTGATCTTACTACTAGCTCCTGGAGCGGTAAAGACATAGCTACCGTTTTTTCTTCGTATGCTAGTGGAGTTTCTAGAAACTGAATCGTAATCATAATCCACGTATGCGTTGTAAACTCCATCTGCAATTATCTTGCCATTATCATCTGCTAGAGTTAAAACTCCTCCATTGAGGATGTCGATAACTGTTCCTGTAGAGCCATTGAACTGAAAGTCTAATGATCTAGATAGCGCATGAGTTCCATTGTGTAGGGATGGAGAATATGAATAGTGTACTCCATCAGGAGATCCGTTGACGGTTTCGATGTCAATTCTGGTAGCTAAATCACTAGTGACCGATAACGTTGAAGGATAAGCCTTCTTAAAGTTAGCTATTCCAATTCCTTCTGTGTTACGTATTTCTTGTTTAGGCAAGATGCCTATGACAGGAGTTCTAGTAGTAAACTCTTTACTATCTGATGTAATACTCGTTAGATTGATTGTGCCTTCATCGCCGCCGTCAACATAATAACTACTACCGTACTTGTACAGGTAAATAGGAAACTTAAGGGTTGCTGTGTTAGCACAATATAAGAGGTACTTGAATTTAAAGTCTGGATTATTCAGAACTGGTTTGCCTAGTCCGTTCTCTATAACAAATGTGTGCATCAATATCCAACGTGCTTCGCCCACATCAGCAGGAGAATATGCATAAAACTTAGCACCGATAGCACCGTACCAAGAAAACTCAATCTTGTACATTGTTACGTCTTCAAACGAAAGTATGTATCCCGATGGTCCACTGCCTAACATGCTATCGCCGTTAAACTTAGTTCTAGGAATAATAGTTTCCCAAAGTGGCTCAGATCCTGTAACGCCTTTAGACTTAACTGCTGTCGATCCCTGATCGCTTGCTTGTAGTCCTTGACGTACTAACAGGGCGTCAGGCATTCTAATGGTGCTTCGTCTAATTATGTTAAACTCTGATCCACGTAGCTGGAACATATATTCATCTGTATCGTTTGAGCATCCCCATTCGATGAAGTTAGCACTCGATGATGTGTCTGTCTGTTGTCTTACGCCGAATGTGAATCCACTGGCTCTACCTGGTTGATATCTAAAAGTCTTTTGACTCTGTAGAATAGCAAAATTCTCTGCTGTAGAACTACCGCCTGGTCTTGCCCTGCTAGATAAGAAACTACGTACTGCCGCATATTCACTTCCGGTGGTGAAGTCTTCTATAGGCTGACCAACTAATAAAGGAAAGTCTGCGTCACCATCGACAATTCTGTTGTATAGATATGTCCATCTTTCTATTTGATTGAAGGAATCCTGTAGTTCACTGCCATACTCGACATCATGGAATGATCCATCCCCATTAAAAACTAATGCGCCTGTATCAAAAAGACCTCTTGTTGTAGTATCGACTTTCACATTACTACTATTAACTATGTGGATATTGCCATTTAGAAAATTGGATTCTGCGTATACGGGATTAACTGGATGGAATATAGCGTATAGCCATGTGCCCATAGCAACGAACTGCATATACTGCTTCATAGTCTCTGTTGGTGCGGCCAAGTTTGATCCTAAAGTACTTCCTGGGAAAGTATATTGACTAGGAAACGATCTCAGATATAATGCTTGCTCTTCTGATCCTTCATTAAAGGTAGGATTCGATCTCTTGCCGTAAATGGGATTTTCTTTATTGTACCACTCGTAAGGATGTGAAGCACTACTAAACGTATAATAGTTCCAGTTGTCTTCGTCCAATCCGTATGTCGAAACGTCTGAGAATAAGCTGAGTTGTTCTTCTGCTCTCGGTACGCCTAATAGAGAACTACTGACTTCTGATGTTTCAGAAAATTGCTCTGCGATAGGCACAGAAACTATAGGATTGTTATCTCTATTATTAGCATAGATCGAAGTCGAGCCAGCTGAGGTCGAGAACGACCCTAGCGTAGTTTCTTCTTCAGTAATTACTGGATTACCAGCGGCATCGAAAAGCTTATTGCCTTCGATGTCTATTAATTGGACGTACTGCTTCGTTACTGGAGCAGGTACTTTATCCAGTCCAAGTTTTATCTGCTTTGGCATGAGTTACTGCTCTTCCCACGTACAACCTAAACTCACTTGATCTTTACCTGCCGTTGTGTCACGGGCCAATGTATCAGAATCTACTGTAAAATAAAGACTATCTGCGAAGTCTGTAAGCGGGAACGATAGATATTCTTTATTGTAGTCAAAGTAAGGACTTAGGTCTAGCTGTTCTGTTCCCTGTTGTAAGTATATAGTCGCTACGTTAATCCCTGTTCCAGGTATAGGAACAACTGTGTTGTTCGCAATCTTGACTGAACTCAATCCTTCTTTCTCTTGAGTAACTTTAGTCACAGTTGCTTGTGCAACAGTGGCGCCGGTTGCTTCGAATCTCAAGTCTGGTAAGAATACTCCAGCTTTTAGTGTTACATCACCGTTATAAGATTCGAGTAGTTCGAAGTAGTACTCATCAGAATCTTTATATAATCTACCGAATACAGTGATGTTATCAACACCGACTAATGCCTGGAACCATCCGTATACACTATCAGCGTTATCAGAGAATGGTGCAGACGATTCAGTAACTCCGACTGAGCTTAATGGAAGGTTGGCTGCGGTAACACTGTATGGTAAATCTAGTGTTATCGTTCCTGAGTATGCTACCTGAGTCTGGAAAATAGGAGTCTTCTTAAATCTCATTCTAACAGGATTGTCGCCCAAGTTAGATGCAGATAGTTTAGTAGGATAAACCTGAACTCTGTTACGTACAGCGTTAGACTCTCTCGTACTTAGAATGACTTTCTTAGTCTCTAGACCAAATGTGGAATTAGCACGATCTACAAGTAGCTTGATTCCAGTAGTTGACGTTGGAACAGAAGATAGGTAGACCTTAGTAGCATCTGCCCAGACTATTTTGATGTTCTGATCAGTTCTATTAGAAGTCTTAACTCTAGCATTCATGAAGTATCTTGGATCTGTGTTGGTAGTAGGATTGCCGGCTAATGCAGTCGCATCAATAGTGATTGAATTGTCTGATGAGTTATATTTGCCGTTAGCAATACTCCATTGCTTACCCCATGCATCTTGAGTATCTTCATTGTTATGACTGTATAGACGAACAGTACCTCTGTCTCCACCATCGATATAGTAAGAAGCACCATACTTAACGATAGAGTGTGAGTCCGCTCCGTATCCTCTGTCAGTGAAGTTAGCGTCTTCGCCATCACCTAGAGAGTATTGGTCTCCACCACCAAATGTCGTGTACGTGATAGGAAGTGTCGCATTACCCAAAGAGGCAATCTTCAACTGATTAGATGCACGAAGGTGATGTACTCTAACCCATCTTGCTTCGCCGTTAGCTACTGGAACATATGCTAAGAACAATGCACCAACAGCTCCGTACCAAGAAAATTCGATCTTGAGCATGGTAACTTTAGTGAAGTCAAAGCTGTATAAACTATCAGCAAATTGTACTACTTCATCGATTGTATATCTTTCACCTGGTCTGGCAGTACCGTTTTCGCCAGTAGCAAGGTCACTGTAAAGTCTTTGTTTAGATGTTCCGCTAAGTGCAGTCTTGCCATCTAACGTGTCATGACTGAAGCGTGAACGTGGAACACGATAATCGTAAACTCCGTAGAATTCTGGCTTAACGTTATTCTTGATCCAGTTAATGTACTCAGGAATAAAGTTGACGCTATCAATTTGTTCACATATAGTAGTTAGGTTATTAGCTGTTGAGATATCTAAAGCAGTGTTAATGTATCCAACTCGGAAGCTATCTGCATCAGTACTCAGTAGGTTGTTGTCAGACGCATACATGTATGGGAATGCCATTCCACGTGGGAAAAGAGTATCCGTTTCAGCAACTAGATTGACGTTCTCATTATTCCAGTATCCAGCGGCAGATGGCTCATACACTTTAGGGAAGATAAACGGAACTACTGTCTCAATGTACATTATACCAGACGCTGTTGCTTGTGCGACTGTGAATGTTTGTGCAGTGCCTGCTTCATCTTGTAGTGTGAATTCGTTACCTTTAGGACCATACACTTTAACAACTTTGTATATTGTGCCTGGTACCAGAGTGCCGCAAGTAGAGACTGAAGCAACGTTTGACCAAGTCTTAACTCTAACGTGTTGTCCAAATGTTACATGTCCCTTAGTTAGTTTAAAGGAGTTTGGTGTGCCAATATTTGCACCAGCATCTGATCCTATAGCTACTGTAACAATACTCTCAGCAGTCTTAAGAAGTGTTGGGTCGAATACTGCGGCATGAGTTACGACAAGACCGTCACGTAAAGCAACTAAGTTACCCGCAAAGCCATTCGCTCCTAGATCCATACTATTCTGATTCTCGATGGAGAAGTTCGCTATGACCTTATCTGAGAGAGTTACTAGTTTCTTGTAGTCTGCACTTGATGTCGTGTAACCAAAGTTCTGATAGCCACTTGTACCCAACATATCACCCTTAATGTAAGCGGCAAGATGTGTGTGACGTTCGATCTCTGCTAGAACTCCAGAGACTGTTTGTGAGTAGATAGACATACCGTAGCCAGCAACCGAAGAAGCTTGGCGACCATTCTTAAAGTACATAGTCATGTTATATTTGGTTTCAGCATCGCCACCGCCAGATATATCATGTCCGTATCCATCGATGATGTATCCGACATCTCTTTGGCACTTGTATTTGATATCAGTAGCAGTGATACCTGAACTTAAGCCAGTAGATGGAACTGTGTAAGTTATTGCCGCTCCTGCCGCTGTTACAGCAGATACGACATATGCCCAATAGTGCATCTTAACAGCAAAAATTGTATCTATCTTGCTTCTAGTTCCGTAACCTGTACTACCGTTCAATGCAGGGACGAGAATACCCTGTCCCTTAGTTCTGTTGAATGCTGTGTTGGTAATAGCAACTAGGGCAGTTAATTTGGTATCGCCAGCGTTTGTGAGACCTGCAAGAAGAGCACCTTGAGTTACTAGTAAAGTGTTCAACTGAGTGTGCATAGCTTTCTCAAACGTAGCAATATCTGGGAATATTCCTGAAGCGTAGTTAGAGGTGTTTAACTCCGTGTGCTTAGTTCCGCCATATTCCATGTCCATTAAGTAAGCTTCGATCCAGTAATCTAAATCACGCTTACATTTTAATTCGACTTGTGCGGCAGTAATATCAGTTTGGTTCGTTGAAGCATTGATAGCTCGTGCCAAATCTTCGTAGAAGGCACCTGTAGCTGTATATGATCCAGTTGAAATGGTAAAACCATTTACTGAAGTTCCTGCTCCAGGAGGTGAAGTTGTTTGAGTTCCAGTAGTGCTGTATGCGGCAACAACAGTAGCTAGTGCTGAGTTGACGATATCAAAGCGTACTTTAGTGAGCAAGGCTCTATCTTTAGTAAGTACTGTACTTTCAACAACAGACTCTTTCTGACCTTGACCAATGATTCTGTAATCATCATTCTGAGTTATGCCGATAGATCCTGAAGGAGCTCCACCCTTAAGTTTTTGCCCAGTAATACCTGTAGGCGATGTTGGTGACTTGAGTAGAGACTGCGAACGTCTAACGACAGAGAAGTTATCTTCCTGCGAATCGTTTCTAGTTTCCCAGAAGTATCCGTCGAAGTTATCGTAGATACCAAACTTACGAATAGCTGGATTCTGTGAGAAGTTTGCAACGCCTTTAGTACTCTTAACACCGAATGTTGCGGCTGATACACGACCAGGCTGATACCTGAAGAAACGCTTAGATGTCAGAACTGATGTCTTGTTTCTAGGAGCTTCTACTAATGCGCCAGCTTCGTTGGGAAGATGCTTAATGCCGTGACCAGTAATATGATACTGTGGGGCACTAGACCATTCTGTTGGATTAACATCATATGTGTTAACGTCTGCGAAGATGCCCAATGCGACTTCAGCACGAGGAATACCCAGAAGCGATAGTGCTACTTCCGACTGTACTTTGTTTTGCTCTTCTACAGGAATTGCTTTCTGATCCGATGCGATTACGACAGGAATAGACTTAGCCGCTGGTTGAACTCCCGGTGATACCGGAGTTGTTCTACCTACGTTTACTACACTGGCGTTATTATTTACATTTGTTATGCTTGACATATTAGATTATCCTTCCTTGTGCCATCACAAAGGTATCGATTATATTTAGTGTACCGCCGGTGCCAGCTGTTAGTGCTGTTGGGCTAGCCTGGTTTGTTCCACCGTCTGCGCCAATGAATTGTACGATTATCACCGAAGTACCTCCTGTGGTTGTTATTGCTTTTACGACACCTACGTTAATGTTGCCGCCGTTATTAAATCCTGTGTGATTATCGAATCGGACTTTCTGATCTATAGAAAGATACTTCAATCCAGTAGCCGTTATGGTGTACGTTGGGTTAACGCCTGCGTTACCCGGAGTATATGTGTTAGCAGTGTTATCAACTTGCCATGTTGGCGTGCCCGATATAGTAGCGGCTACGACTTCTGTTCTGAGTGATGCTGACCAACCTATGCCAACATGGTCAGCATTAGCTGCCAACAGAGTCGAGTATGAGTGAGCGCCGTTAGCTGTTTTAATTGCCTGAACTTGTGCTGATGGAATAGTGAAAGCAAACTGTCCTAACGATCTAGTAGCATCACCAGGTCTATCGTTGATTGTTATCGTGTCAACTCCGCCACTGGTTGCTGTTCCTGTTCCTGTTCCACCGTTTGCGTTTGCAATGAAATCATCACCGACTGACCACGTGTCTTGTGCGCCAGTTGCGGCAGCTGTCCACTGTGCCTGAGATGTGTTTCCTAAAGTTAAAATAGTGTATCTTTTACCTTCGATAAAGCTTCCTGCTGTAGTGCTTGTTCCATAAATCTCTTCAACACCAGCGGCAGCTTTAGATAGGTAGAATGCTCTATATTCTACAGAGTTTATTGAACCTGCTGTAGCAGATAGATCGAAGACTGCACCGTTTTCTTGATATACGTGAATAGGACTATTGAAAGAAGAGGACGAGTTATTAGCAGAACTCAAATCTAAGTTGATTAGATCGTATTCAGAATTAAGAATGTCTGGAGTGGGTAAGAACTCTTGTGCAGGTCCCATCAATACGTTAGGTGAGGATATGAAGAACACTGAACCATATACGAATAGACCGCTACCGCAATTGTCGATAACATTATTAGCAACAATTCCTTTATTAGTCACGGACGTATCTATGAAATTAGTGTAGTTCTGAAACCTATTACCTACAATCATAGTATCTTGCCCGTTATCGGCAACAAGAGGAGAGTAGTTATATCGATCAGTGACACCACTGTTTATAATCTCACTAGTGTTCATCTTAAGTTCTACTGGAGAAGTAGCCCATATACCGCCAGCTGGAGCATTAGTTATTCTAACTCGATCCAGTAATAGTGATTTGGAATTAATTCCGAAGTCTAATAGATAGTTCACATTTCTTGTAGTGGTGTCTGGGAACAATGCTTGATTAGAACTGTTACCGTCGATGTCGATACCGACTATAGACTGTGAAGTTGAGCCAGTAGCATAAAAAGATTTAATAAACTTGGAGTTAGATACTTCGCCACCTGTCCATGCCAACTTCTTCATCTTAGTAATATAAGATGTTCCTACTAGACCGAAGTTACTCGGTAAAGTAATCTGTCCTGTGTTATATGTCTTAGCATTAAGTATGATACTCTTTTTACCCACAGCAGAATTAGAGTTGATAGCTGATTGAATAAGTTGTGTATCGTTATGAGATACCTGTACAGTACCAGTATTAATGAAGCACCAATCGTCTAGTGTTAGGTCAAAACTAGCTGAGTTATCAACGACTTGAGTGATCGTCTTATCGACCCAACCACGTCTAGCAGTGCTATGTGCTGTTAAAGGAAAGTGTGTGATTTCTGTGTAAGTATTATCAACGATGTTCTTTCCTGACCAAGAAGTGTAGTCAAAGGATTGATAGTCTATCCAAGCCGCTTCATCGATCTCTTTTCTTCCAAGAACAACAGCGAGTTTGTAGTCTCCTGCTCCAGCAATACGTCTAAAGACTATAATGCCTTTATCTGCTGGTACACTAGCGAACTGTAGTTTGATGAATACTGAAGAGTTGAATGCATCTGCTACAACACTTGCGCCAGAAGAAGCTGGAACTGCAATGCTTGTTGCGATTGCCGCTGTAGGAGCAGAAATGTCTCCAGTGACTACATCATACTCTGCAATCTTGTAGCTGTATTCTGTTACGTTTGGCGTGCCACCTTTCTTTGTGCCGTTTGATGTCGAAAAGCCTGTGGGCGTTACTGAGAATGTAGAGGTCATAGCTGAAGCGTCATATATCGCTGAAGCGCCGTAAACTCTAAGGACTTGTCCGACAGCGTAGTTAGCCTTGAGTGCCGTATCTGTAACTCGTAAAGTCTTTGACTGTGTTTGTCCTTCAGTTACTTGACCGTATGAACCAGAGGTCAAGAATGTCATTGCTTGAGCATCAAGGCTATCTCTAACATCACCCTTATCGAATGTACTGTTATATAGATTGAACTGACCTGCGAAGTTAGCTATGAGACTGCTTAGTGCCCTAGCCTCTGTAAAGTATTGATTAGTTCCTTCTGGCAAGTTACTGGTTGACATTGTTACTGTAGTGCCAGCAATATTGGCGCCAGTGTTGTATTGAATTCCCTGACTAGTAGTATCGTATCTTAAAAAGTTCTCAGTGTTTGCGAGAGTCTTTATGTCAGTTGGAATTGTTGGCTTGCCACTGAGATTATCATAAGTTAAGAAGTATCCAGGCTCTCGATAACTGCCGTCGTAGAACAACTTACCAGCTTGCAGTCCGTTTGTTAATGCGCCATTGTATGCGTTTATTCCAGCTATGATTAGTGGAATATTTGATCCAGAAGAACTGAACGTACTAGCAGGTAAAACTGCTGTCTTCAGTTCATCGAATCTAATGCTTTTTGATGCTACTTCTGAACTGTCTGTAAGGATAAACAGATCCGTGTCAGCTACACTAGCGGCATTGATTGCGTCTAATCCAGTAAATTTTATGGTCATCTTCTGTTGCCTTTAATGTTTATCATCTGTCTTATTTATAACTACCTTACTATGAAGGATCTGTGTTCTGTACGACAATATCGAATGCTGGTGATTGCCAATTATTTCTTCTATAGTTTGGCAAGCCGTATTGCACCCACATGCCTCTCTCTGCGATATCTTCTTGTTCACTAAATACCTCTCCAGCCATTGAAAGAGAGAACTTAACCGTGTATATTCCCTTTACAGTAGTATTTAGCGTAACCGCTGGTAGAGTAACCGAAAGAAAGTTAGGTGAGGCGTTGAATTGCGTGGTAGTCCCAGTTGATATTGCATGAGATCCGTCAGGATAGTATATGCTAATTCTAGGATTATCAACTGTACATTTAATATCAGGTCTCCAGTTCAAACCCGGTAAATCTTCCTGATTGGCATCAAATCCTCTAATTTTAATAGTTACGGATGGAATAGTTATCCAATTACTAGTAAACGGTACATCAAATAATGCTCTGGGTGCATAGTTGCGGCGCACAATAACTGGATGAGGAATTCTTTGGGCGTTCGAACCACTAAGCGCCCAAGTCAGTGCTCCTCCTTGTTGATAATCCCGTGGGTGAGTCTGAAAAATCGTGTCGGGTAGACCATTAAAGTTAGAACTAATAGGCTCACCTAGACCGCCAATTTGATCAACTCGATCTATCGTAACTTTTCTTGAGATGACGCTGACAACAGCACCGCCAGGCTTAGGTGTTCCTCCTGCTTTGACGCTTGACGCACCAGCACCTACAGAATTGACTGCACGAATTCTAAATTCATATAGAGAACCATTGACTAAGGGAGAATCTCCCACAGTGTTAGGAATATTTATTGGAGATACAGCGTCAGTTGGATTCAATGTTATCCAACCAGACTCTAATATAACTGATTGACTGGCAGGAATAAGATACGTAGCACCATTGGGACCAACAAAACTTCCACCTTCACCGCCCACTATGTTTGTCTCGTTATATGCCCAAAAGTATTGGTAGTTAGTGATAGCAGGTATAGTAGCAGTGCCACTAGTTGGAGGAGTAAATGATATCGATGCTTTTCCATCGCCAGCTGTCACTACTAAATTTGTAGGTGCACCCGGAGCAAATAACGTGGGTGTTGGTGGTGGAGTTGGCGGATCCGATGCCTGCGCTGTCGTACTAACACTTATCGCATTAGACGCAGTGCCTATTCCGTAATATGTAATATTTTCTTCGACATATACATTAGTTGCACGAAGTCTTACAGTATATGCCGTGCCGGCGGTTAGACCAGGTATCACTATTGGACTTACAAGTTGTGTTATTGCTGTATAGGTTGTGCCATTGTTTACTGAATATTGATAACCAGATAGACCTGTCGCCGATCCAACGTCTGAAGGTGCAACGAATGCTACCGATAAGCTTGTCTCACTCGCTGTGATAGCCAAACCAGTAGGCTCATTAGGAGCTCTTTGTCCTAGACTTGGAGGGGGTTCTGTAATTGGTACGAGTACGGGGTTGCCATCCTCATCTATGATTGTCGTGTATGTGACACCACCGTTTGCAGAGCTATACATGTCTGAGAAACTTATTGGTCCATTTTTTGGAATGCCAGTGTTGACAGCGGTTTCGGTAGATGTTGCAGTTGGCTTTCTTTTAATAGCATAAGCTTGAATTTCAAATTCCGCATTGATCGGTGCGTATTGACTAACACTATATATAAGGAAAACGACAGTTCGTTCTGAGCCTATCGCATACGTGTATCCATCTGAGTGTTTAATTTCTCCGCCTAGTGCGAAGTTAGTCCATATGAACGAATCACTACCCCATTGCATTAGCATATAAGAAGTAACATTTAGCGAGACGATGCCCTGTGCGTTACAATACTGACATGCGAATCTCTGATTAGGATCAGAGTTCTGTGAGCCTGGAATGTTGATTGCTTCTGCTGTGAACGTGCCTGTGCCGATAGTGGTCGTTGAATCTGGTACGTTATTACCGCCTCTATAGAACTCGCTTAATGAGTGTGAGCCGGTATCTCCAAATTCTGAAGCGATCTCATCTAATCCCAAGGCGGGTGGCGGTGTATTGGGATTGTTATCTGGATCTCTATCCTTGATCGCCATGTCTACCTGTCCTTCTTGAGTTCTTCGATTTCTGCCTTCAATTCTTTGATTGATTCGATCAACAGTCCTACAATGTTGCCATGTCGTACAGCTTTAGATGTTGTTCCATCTAGAAGTTCAGTCTCATAAACAACTTCTGGTAAAATTTCTTCAAACTCTTGTGCGATAACACCAGTCATAGGAGTCTTATCACCCTTGTAGTTGTATGTGTATCCAGATACTTTAGAAATCTTATCTAGGGCATTATCAATCTTTACGATATTTTCTTTACGTCTTATATCAGATACACTACCGAATGCTGTGATATCGCCTATTGTTACGAAGTTGCCAGTGGACTTTGCTATTGAAACTTTTGGAGTAATGCCGTCTACAATCGACCAACTAGCAGCGCCTGTGCCTAGAGACACGAAGTGGTTACCTACTGAGTGTATTACAAATGCGTTAGTATTAGTTGTGTAGCTACCGTGTCTTATAGAAGAGTAGTCAGTTGGACTGGCCGCATTATTAAACTTTATTTGCTTGTTGTACGTTTGATGAACATGATCAGTAAATGTGCCTCCAGCGATAGGCATATATCCCGATAGAGTTGTACTTAAGTCTGTTATTTGGGCAACTTGGTGGTTGTGGCTATTATCGGTAACAGTTAATTGAACATTAGATACTGCCGCTGATCCGTCTATATCAAAGTTTCCAGTTACATCGCCCGTGAATGCGACATTTCTAGACGCTGCCCACTTAGTTGCTGTTGCGGCATTACCTGTGATATTTGATGTTATAGATGCAGGAAGAATATCATTACTGATCGTAAGACCCGTACCTGTTATAACGTTGACGTTGGTGCTTCCGTCGATCTTAAATACTTTAGTGCCTGCGGCATTCTTAATTTCGAATATCGATTCGCTTGTCGCTTGTGCCGTCCACTTAAGTACATCAGCTAAATAGAATTTTAATTTTGATGATGTGGTAGCATTGATTCCTAGATCGCCATTGACATCTAACGTAGCGTTCAAGTTAATTAAGTTACCAGCACCTAATGCGTCTATGGTATCAGTGAAGATTGTTCCGGCCGCTGATACGTTACCTGTTAGAGCAATATTGCCAGTGTTTGCTGAAGCAGTATTACCCAAAGTAACAACAGTGCCGAATCCGGTAATCATCTCATTCGTTCTATCTTTCCAGATTCCGAATGTATTTTCATTTGTAATTGCTGTTAAGTTTAGGCTCATTTGATTTTCTCTTTACATGTTTGTTGTAGCGATTCTATTGCACACTCTAGCTTATGTATACGTTGTTCCATTGATTGAACAACCCTACTCTGTTCCTTTCTTGCCTTAGCAGAACGAAATGCGGAAACATCAGTGTTAACTAATGCCGCATCTTTTCTCGTAAAACCTACTACATCTATACTCATGTCAGTGCAATCGCTCTATAGTCAAAGATGTGCGGGAATAGATTAGCCGCCGGTACGACAGTAATATCTGTAGCATTAATCTCTGCTGTAGTTGCGTGTCGTAATACTATCTTTAACTGGAAAGTACTATACTCATTAGTCTCACTCGGCAAGGTATATTCAAACTCTCTATAGTCTTTCGTATTAGATGGATTCGAATATAAATCTAAGTTAGAGTTAGCTAACAATGTCCAAGCACTTTTAACTTCAACGTTAGTTGGATAAACAAATCTCGCATAAACGTCTACGAATGTGCCAGCAGGTCTGAATGCACTTAGAAGAACTTTCAATCCAGAAGCATCTAACTGCTCTGCCAGAACGACTTCTTTAGTTACCCAAGCAGATGATAGTGCCGCTGTGTTGGCTATGTTATACTTATAAACGTTGAGCATAGATAGATCAGAGTCAACGATAGGCGTAGCAGACTGGAATGAGCCATTATTCATAGCAACCCTAATCTTAAAGTCTTGCGTATCACTTAGACTAGCATTAACAATATTACTCTTACTCTTGATGTTTCTAGCTAAGTTGGTTGTATAGACGTTTCCGTTTGAAGGAATAGTCTTGTCGATCTGTGATCCATTATACAAAGTCAGACTAGTTGAAGTCTTGATGGAGTTATTAGTAAACACTTGTGGCTGAAAGTACGAAAGCTCTTCGTTGTCGATAGATGCTATAGTCGCATAAGCGCCAGATGTGTATCCAGTTATAACTTCAGTTGCGGCAAGTAAGTTAGTCGCTGTTGCTGAACTCTTACGTAAGAACAAACGTGTAGCTGTTCTGCTATTGAAGTATGAAACTCTACCGGCTACAGCAAAGAATGCTGTTGCGGCAGTTGTCACTGCTCCATTGTAAGGAGTTCTCAGCGTTAAGTCTTGCCCACTATTAATAGCTCCTACAATCTCTGATAAGAATGTATTAGTACCGGATTCAATGAACACATAATCTCCGATAGAGAATCCACTACCACCGAGGATAGTCAATGCTCGTCCATTAACTCCAGCAGGATACTGTGTAGTCTTTTTGACGTATACTAATTCATCATTCTTAAAGTTATTAGTTGTTCCTGATACAGTCAAGAACTCTACATCATTAGGCTCAAGATCAACACTGCCGGCTGTAGATTGGAATTGGTATCTTTTTAGAGTAAACTTAATGTCTTCGTCTTGGTAAGATTTCCATGCACTATCGTTAGTTGATGTGAACAGTACTCCGTCGCCCCAATCGTTCGTGATAGCTGTTCCTGTTGCTAAGTCTGGGTTGCCAACTTTAGAGGTGTAGATCAAGTAGTCAGGAGAGTTCTGATCTGGAATAACTACAAATGCATATTCCTTTTCTACCTGAAGCTTGACCGGATTCTTAAACGTGACTGTAGTTGCAGTAGTGCCAGTTGTTGACACGTTAACCTGATTTGATCTCAGATGCTTTCTAGCAAAAGGCAGTACTGCTTTAGAAGGATATCCATTAATGACTTCTCTAATCTCGACAGTCACTCCAACAGTTGCAGATTTCTTGTTAAAGAATAAGTCGAGACTACTAACGAATGATACTGAAGCACCTGCGGCTTGTGAAGCACGTACCACAAATGTTTGTGCAATAGGATCTCCATTGATTCGTGGTATCTGGAAGGACCTATTAACAATAGAATCCTCAGTATCGAAGTCAACAGTACGAGTAGTTGTACTCAATTCGGATTTGCCAATCGCAAAGTTATATGCACGATACACTGCTTTAGTGTAAGATGTTTTGGCTGAAGATATGTTGATGTATGAACTAACGTCAGTAATCTCTAAGGTATTTTCTCCTACCCAGTATGTAGATTCTGGTAAAAAGAATACTGCTGTTAGAGTTCCTTCAGAGTCAGTACGTACAGATGCGCCAAGAGTTCCGTTTATCTCTACGTCTGCAACATTGTATTCTGTACCAGAACCAACGACTGTGGAATTGACGCTTGCGGGATATACATGGGCATCAACAGAATCGCCTTGAAAGTAGAAATAGTGTCTAGTATTAGGTCTAAGACCAGTGACAAGTATCTTAATCTCTTTCGAAGAGGCATACGGCTTCATCGTAACATCTGTTACAAAGTTGCCAACTGATTCCGTGAAACGACTGGTCTCATTTGTCAGACTAGTGGTCGTGGTTGCTACGTTGCCAGATCCAGC
>Ga0307986_10000788_pt1 | contig 23356 bp, 25 predicted proteins | sample EllFjometageno82_FD_203170 | JGI IMG/M metagenome (GOLD analysis project Ga0307986, IMG submission 203170) | Marine microbial communities from Ellis Fjord, Antarctic Ocean - #82 | ecosystem: Environmental > Aquatic > Marine > Unclassified | place: Southern Ocean | collected 2014-10-09
ACTGCGTTCGACTTGCATGTGTTAGGCGTGCCGCCAGCGTACGTTCTGAGCCATGATCAAACTCTCAAGTTTAATAACGGCGCACACTAGCTTTAAAAAACTTTAGTGTGAACTAAAGTTAGTTTCTTTAAAGTGTGTACGACAATTTCTTTGTTAACCTAACCGTCCACACTTCTCTTCTTAAAAATTTACAATTTAAAAAAGCTAAGATTTTAATAAAAAAATCTAAAACACACCAATAGCAACATATAATTTACATTAAATATTACTTAAAAATGCGAAGCGCCGTTATATTACAAAAAAAAGATAAATCAAGTTGTATATTGGTAAAAAAACCAAGTAAATTCAATGCCTATTGGCTTCTTTGCGTTGAAAATGCTTGCTTATTTTTGTATATGAAAGTTCTAAAATGGATGTAGTTAAAATAAATAATTTTTTAATGAAAAAAAATTACCTATTATATTTTTTTATTTTAGCTATTTTTTTCTTACTCTATTCGTTAACTGTAAGTAAGATTAAATCACATAATAACTCTAAAAAAGATAGTTTTAATTCTTTTATAAATTCAAATGAGTTTAGCAATATAAAAGAATATATTTTTGAAAATTTAAATTCTCCATATAAAGAATACAGCTATATCGTTAAGAATAACGATACGATTGAAAAAATTTTAAAAAAATACAGTGTCAATAATGAAGACATTAATAGTATAGCCACATCTGTAATTAAAAAAAAACTATCAAATATATTTGCTAAGACAGAGGTTAAAATTGTAATCAAAGAAGAGTTTGGGTCTAAAAAGATTATAAGTTTGTTTTATCCTATAAGTGAAATTGCCACTGTTGAAATAAAAAGAAATAAAAATGGGTTTATCGTTAATGAAAATATTTTAAAACTCGAAAAAAAAGAAGTAGTGCTATCCAATACAATTAAAAAAAATCTGTATAGCTCTGCTATTGAAGCAGGTATTGAACCAAACATTATAGTTGAGTTTGCCAATATGTATGGTTTTGAAGTGGACTTTCAGCGAGATATTCGAAGTGGAGACAAATTTGAAGTTTATTATGAACAGTATAAAGATGAAAATAATGTTGTTAGAAATACAGGTAAAATAATTTACGCATCAATGTTTGTTAATAATAAAGAGCTTTCACTTTATAATTTTAAATTTAACAATAAAGAAGGTTATTATGATGTGGATGGTAAAAGCGTTATAAAAACTTTAATGAAGACACCAATTAATGGTGCTCGCTTATCTTCGTCTTTCGGATTAAGAAAACATCCTATACTTGGTTATAATAAATTACACCAAGGTACAGATTTTGCTGCAGCAACAGGTACCCCGATAATGGCGTCAGGTTCTGGAGTTATTCTTAAAGCGCAAAAATATAAAGGTTATGGTAATTATGTATCCATTAAACATAATGCAACTTATGTAACTGCTTATGGACATATGTCAAAATATGGGAGAAATATAAGAAAAGGATTCAGAGTTAAACAGGGACAAATTATTGGTTACGTTGGATCAACAGGAATGTCTACAGGTCCACACCTTCATTACGAAGTTATTAAAAATGGCAAAAGGATTAACTCCCAAAGACTCAAGCTACCAACAGGGAAAACTTTAAATAACGAAGCTAGAAATAAATTTGAAGTTGAAAGAATTAAAATTGATGTAAGACTTGCTGCTTTGAGGGAGAATAAATAATTTTATACAGCTTCTTTTTTTTTAATAGAAGGTTCTTCTAGTGGTTTGGTTAAATCCACGTTTATAGTCTTTTGTTCCTTAGGCTTTATATTAAGCTCTGCCAACCTACGGTTAAAGTGTTCAGCGTGCTGAAGATAATTTTCTTGTAGCACTGGGTCTCCAGAATTAAGAGCGTCTTTTGCGAGTTGTTCAAATTTCTGAGCAGTTTTTTCCACGTTAAATGGATTTGTCATTGACCCGTTATTTCTGCTAATATTTCCATTTCCATTAGACTTAAAATGACTATTTGAGTTTTGCCCATTATTGCTTCTAGGTCTAAAACTGCTTCTTTGATTTCTTGGTCTAAAAGTTCTTCTTTTTTGATCGTTCATTTGTAATTTATGTTTGTTTTATAAAATTAACTCTAAAGTCTTGCTAGTATGCATCTAATATTGTTTCGATAATCTTTAACTAATAGTTCTTCTCTAAAGCCTTGCTTCTTTAAGATTTTTGAAACATTGTAATGTTGCCCGTAACCTATTTCTAAAGCGAGCAAACCTAATTTTTTTAAAATAGTTTTTGATTTGTAGATAACTTTTTTAATAACGTCAAGCCCATCCTTACCGCCATCTAATGCAATTTTAGGCTCAAATTTTCTCACATCATCAGATAAGTTTTTAATATCGTTAGTTTTTATATAAGGCGGGTTAGACACAATTAGATCAAATTTATAATCATAAACATCATTTAACGACCTTGTGAGAAATTTTGCTCTTCTATCTAAGCCAAAATTATGTGAGTTTTTTTTGGCTACTTCAATAGCTTTCTTTGAAATATCAACTCCAATTCCTTTCGCTTTTTTTATTTCACTTAAAATACTTAAAAGAACACATCCTGTTCCAGTTCCAATATCTAATATGAGTGAATTCTTATTTTTTAAAACTTTAATTACAGTATCACAAAGCAATTCAGTTTCAGGTCTTGGAATTAATGTGTTTCTATTGACAAAAAAATTTTTACTCCAAAATTCTTTGTTCTTTAAAATATATGCTAAAGGTTCACTTGTTGATCTTCTGTTTATTAACTTATTAAAATGTTTTACTGTTCTTGCAGAAACTTTTTCGTCAGAATTTATTATTATTTTTTCTCTTTGTTTTTTTAATACATCGGAGAGTATCACTTCTGAGTCTATTCGGTGTGTTTGAATTTTATTAATCTTAAGTATTTCTGAGCCTGAATTTAAAAGATCTAAAATATTCATTACGCTAAATTTTTTAATTTTAAGTCTTGCTCTTTTAGTCTTAAGCCTTCATTCATTTCTTCGTGGATTTCACCGCTTAAAAACTCCTCCAATTTGTGAAGGGTTAAATTTATTCTGTGGTCTGTAACTCTACCTTGTGGAAAATTATATGTCCTGATTCTCTCAGATCTATCACCTGTTCCGATCTGGTTTTTTCGGTTATCTGCACGCTCTTGGTCTTTTTTTCTTCTCTCAGCTTCATATACTCTAGATCTTAAAATTTTTAAGGCTTTTGCTTTATTTTTATGTTGAGACTTTTCATCTTGTATACTGACTACTACACCTGTAGGTAAGTGTGTTATACGAACAGCACTATCTGTTGTGTTGACAGATTGTCCACCAGGGCCTCCTGCTCTAAAAACATCTACTCTTAAATCTGATTCTTTAATTTGAATATCCACTTCTTCAGCTTCAGGCAAAACTGCAACTGTAGCTGCTGAAGTATGAATTCTTCCCTGGGTTTCTGTTGAGGGCACTCTTTGGACTCTATGAACTCCTGACTCATATTTTAGATATGAATAAATATCATTACCATTAACTAAAAATATAACTTCTTTAAATCCACCAGCCTCACTTTTTGATATATTTATAATTTCTAATGACCATTTTTTTTTTGAACAAACTTTTTCATACATTTTAAATAAATCTGCACAAAAAAGAGAGGCCTCTAAACCTCCTGTCCCTGCTCTTATTTCAACGATAGCATTTTTATTGTCATCTTTATCTTTAGGTAAAAGAAATATCTTTAGTTTGCCTGCATATTCTTCTCTTTTTTTTTTAAGTTCATCTAGTTCTTTTTCAGCAAGTCCAATCATCTCAGAGTCACTATTCTTGTCTTTTAACATTAATTCTAAATCTATTTGATCATTTTCAAATTTTAGATATTCCCGCGCACAAGAGACAATATTCCCAAGTTCTGAATATTCCTTTGATTTTTGCGCAAATGTTTTTGGATCAATTGCTCCTGTGGATAGTTCTTTTTCTAAACCATTATGTTTGACAACTAATGCCTGAACTTTTTCTATAGGTATCATGATTTAATTATTTTTTTCAGCAGTTTTTTCTTCTACTAACTGAACTATTTTTTTAATAATATCTCTGCTTGGTACTTTTTCATGGGGCATACCAGATAAATATAAAAGATTGTTATCTTGTCCGCCACCAGTTAATCCTATCTCCGTTTGAGCAGCTTCTCCAGGACCGTTTACCACACATCCAATTATAGATAGAGTAATAGGTTTTTTAATATGAGCAAGTTCTTTTTCTAAAATTTTTACTGTATTAATAACTGGAAATGCTTGTCTGGCACATGATGGACATGAAATAATTTGAACACCTCTTGCCCTGATGCTTAAAGATTTTAAAATTTCATACCCTGCTCTAATTTCTTCAACTGGATCAGCTGACAATGAAACTCTAATTGTGTCACCTATTCCTTGCATTAATAATTGACCAATGCCTATTGAAGATTTAATACTTCCAGTCAAAAGACCTCCTGCTTCGGTTATGCCTACGTGTAATGGATAATTGCAAATTTTTGATAGCTGCTCATAAGACTTCACTGCTAAGAAAACATCTGAAGATTTAACACTTATTTTAAAATTAAAAAAATTATTATCCTCCATGAGTTTAACATTGTGCATAGCACTTTCTACTAATGCTTCTGGACAGGGTTCTTTATATTTTTCTAATAAAGTTTTATCTAATGAACCCGCATTTACTCCTATTCTTATTGAACAATTATAATCTTTAGCTGCTTTGAGTATTTCAATTACCCTTTCATTTGCACCGATATTACCAGGGTTAATTCTTAAACAACTAGCTCCCATTTTTGCAGCTTCGAGGGCTCTTTTGTGATGAAAATGTATATCAGCTACTATTGGAACATTTACTTCTTTAACTATCTCTTTTAGTGCTTTTGTAGAAGCTTCGTCTGGGCAAGATACTCTGACTATATCTGCTCCGGCATTTTCTAAATCTAAAATTTGTTTTATGGTTGAGGATGCGTCAGATGTAATGGTATTGGTCATAGATTGGACTGTTATTACTGAGCCACCACCAACCGGTACTTTACCAATCATTATTTTTTTAGTTTTTTTTCTATTTATGATTCGATGTGGTCTAATTTCCATAAAATTAATCTAAATTAAAAACTGTATGAAGTTTTTTTATAGCCTTGGCCGTATTAAGTTCATTAACGATTACAGATATTTTTATCTCAGAAGTTGATATAGCTAAGATATTTATTTTTTCCTGAGCTAAAGCTCTAAACATTTTATAGGTAACGCCAGGAGTGGTTATCATACCTGCTCCTATGATTGATACTTTTGAGACTTTTTTATCTGTACTAATAGACCTAAACTTAATATTTTTTTTATTTGATTGTATAAGTTTAAGTGCTTTACTTAAATCGTTTCTTTTTATTGTAAATGTTAAATCGGTTTGTTTGCCATCAGGTGAGATATTTTGAATGACCATGTCTACATTTATTGAGCTTTTACCCAAAGGCTCAAATATATCTGCTGCAATTCCAGGTTTGTCTTGGACACCTAAAAGAGTAATTTTAGCATCATCTTTAGAATAAGTTACTCCTGTAATAGTTTTAGAATAATCTATATTTTCAGAACTAAATATTTTAGTACCTTCTTTGTTGGAAAAAGTAGACCTCACATGTAGAGGTATATTATATATCATAGCTGTCTGGACTGCGGACGACTGCATTACTTTTGCTCCTAGAGATGACATTTCAAGCATTTCTTCATATGAAATTTTATTAATTTTTTTAGCTTTTGGAAAATTTTTTGGATCTGTGGAAAAAACACCCTCTACGTCTGTATATATTTCACAATGATCAGTTTTAAAAAAGTTTGCAATTGCTACTGCTGTAGCATCTGAACCTCCTCTACCAATTGTTGTGATATCTCCATTTTTTGAAATACCTTGAAAGCCAGGAATAATTGCTACCCCTTTTTTTGAAAGAAATTTATTTATTTTTTCAGTGTTCATATTAATAATTCTAGAATTATTTTGGTCGCCATCAGTAAGTATTGGTATTTGCCATCCCATAAAGCTTTTAGCTTTAACATTTAGTTCGTTTAAAGCTCCCGCTAGTAAAGCTGATGTTACTTGTTCTCCTGAGGTTAATAAAACATCTAATTCTCTTTTATTAAATTTTTTACTTATTTTTTCAGACTGCTTAACTAATTCATTAGTTTTGCTAGCCATGGCTGAGACAACAACAATGATTTTATTGTCTTTTCCTATTTTTTTTTTTATTATTCTTGCAGCAGTAATGATTTTTTCTATACTTCCTACTGAAGTGCCACCAAATTTGATAACTATTTTTGTCATATATTCAATTTAATTGTAAGCTATAAATATCTTAATTTAAAAATTTAACAAGAAGATGTAGGATAAGTTAATGACCACTGTAAATAAAGATGAAATTGAAAAATTTTCTAAACTAGCTGATGAGTGGTGGGATATTGATGGTAAATTCAAACCTTTACACATGTTTAATCCTATGCGTATTGAATATATTCTAGACTTAACCTCATCACACTTTAAAATAGGAAAAGATAAAAAATTTCCTCTAAAAAATTTACGAATTTTGGACATTGGTTGTGGTGGAGGTTTAATTAGTGAACCTATGGCAAGATTAGGTGCTGATATAACAGGTATTGATGCTTCTAGTAAAAATATCAATATAGCTAAAGCGCATGCAGGAAAAAATAATTTGAAAATAACTTACCTAAACAGTTTACCGGAAGATTTAAATTCACAACATAAATTTGATGTCATTTTAAATTTAGAAGTAGTCGAACATGTTGAAGACTTAGATTTATATTTAAAATCTTGCTTTAAACTATTAAAACCAAAAGGAGTAATGTTCACAGCCACTTTAAGCAGAACAATTACTTCTTATATAAAAGCAATAGTTGGGGCAGAATATATTTTAAGATGGCTTCCAATAGGAACTCACGATTGGAATAAATTTATAAAACCAGAAGAACTAGAAAAAAAAATTACTGAACTAAATTTTTCAACAGTAGACTTATCTGGATTTAGCTTCAATCCTTTTTTTCAAGAATGGAAAAGAACTAAAGACCTGTCTGTAAATTATATCTTAACTGCAAAGAAAAATTAATTTTCTTTACCATCCACCCAAGGAATAGAAGTTAAACCTATACCTTCATCTTGCAATTCTTTTTTTTCTTTTGAACTAACTGTCCCATAAATATTTTTTTTTTTTTTTTTATCATAAAAAATTTCTCTTACTTCTCTAGCAAATCTATCTCCTACAAATTTGAAATTTTTTTCAACAAATTTTTGCATTTTTTTTAAATCTTTTTTTACTCTAATAAATTCTTTATTTTCAAACTTGCTGTTTAAAAAAAAATTTTTTCCTACTACATTTGGTGACATAATTGATTTCTCTATTTTTTTTGATTTACAGAAAATACAGTCAATTAGCTTTTTATTTTTAAGTTTTTCATATTCCTCAGAACTTGAAAACCAGCTTTCAAACTCGTGTTTATTTTTGCACTTCAGAAGATATTTAATCATTAATAATTAATATTATTTTACTGGTAATTAGCTTCTTCTATAGTTAGCATTTATATCAATATAGTCATGAGTGAAGTCGCATGTATAACATTCATACTCTTCTTTGCCTTGCTTTAAATCTATTGTGATCAAAATTGAATCCTCTTTCATATATTCTTTGAGTTTTGTTTCACTATAACTTTCAGAAATTTTTCCTTTTTCGGCAACGATAAATTCTCCAAGTTTAATGGATATTTTTTTTGAATCGATTTCTTCACCTGATTTACCTATACCCATTAAGATTCTTCCCCAGTTCGGGTCTTCTCCTGCAATTGCAGTTTTTACAAGTGGTGAATTAGCGATTGAAAATGATATTTTTTTTGCTTTCTCTGTTGATTCTGAATTTATAGTTTTTATGATTACAAATTTTTTTGCCCCTTCTCCGTCTACTACGATTTGTTTTGCTAAATCTAGACACACATTTTTTAAAGCCTTTTCAAATTTTTTTGCTTCTAAACTTGCAATTAAATTTAATTTTTTACTTTTAATTTTTTTTGTTGAAAATATAGCAACCATATCATTTGTAGATGTGTCGCTATCTACTGTTATTGCGTTAAATGTATTGGATAAAACTTTATGCAAATATTTATTTAGTACTATAGAAGAAATATCGGCATCAGTAAAAATGAATGAAAGCATGGTTGCTAGGTTAGGTGCTATCATTCCTGAGCCTTTGGCTATTGCGGATATAGTAATTTTCTTATCGCCAATTTTTATTACTGAAGATGCAACTTTTGGCTTTGTATCTGTAGTCATAATTGCTGAAGCCATTTTTAACCAGATTAATTTATTTTGATTAATTCTTAAATTTTTGACTAAGTTTGGTAGATTTTCAATTATTTTTTCTGTAGGAAACTGTTCACCAATAACACCTGTAGAGGCAAATAAAATATCTTTTGTATTACTTTTTTCATACCCATTCTCTGTTTCTAACTTTCTTAAAGAAATAATTAAATTTTTTGATACTTCACTTAAGCCATCTAAACCTTGGTCGCCAGTGAAAGTGTTGGCATTTTTTGTGTTTACTACCAAAGCCTTAATATTGCCTTTTGTGTTTTCTCTGTTCCATGTTATGGATTCTGACACAACTGAATTTTTTGTATATGCTACCGCATAATTTGAACCTTCTGGAAAATAAAATAGAGAAAGATCTTCTCTACCGTTTTTGTATAAATTAGCTGAAATAGCAGACACTTGTAAACCTTCAATATGCTTTACTTCTTGGAAGTCCCCCATTTTTGATATTTTTACAAGTGGACTAAAGATGTTTTTTATATTTATTGTCATAATTGTTGTTTAATTTAAATTATAAATACATATATAGAGTACTAAGATTAAAACTATAAATCTACTAACATGAATTTATTTTCAAAGGTATTAAATAAAGTTTTTAAGACTGGCAATCAAAAAGAATTGGCTAGGATTAAACCATTGGTTGATGAAATCAATAATCAGGAAAAAAACTTCACAAATTTTAAAAATGAAGACTTTAAAGCTAAAACCTATCTTTTAAAAAAGAGTCTTCGAGAAGGTAGAAAATTAGATTCTTTAATTCCAGAAAGTTTTGCCTTGGTAAGAGAGGCTGCAAGTCGTGTATTAAATGAAAGGCACTATGATTCTCAATTAATTGGTGGAATTTTTCTACATGAGGGAAAAATTGCAGAAATGAAAACTGGTGAAGGAAAAACACTGGTGTCTACTTTGCCAACGTACTTAAATGCCTTAACAGATAAAGGCGTTCATGTTGTGACTGTTAATGACTATTTAGCTAAAAGAGACTCTGAATGGATGGGTAAAATATTTAATTTTTTAGGTCTTACTACAGGGTGTATTACAAATGATTTAGACGACACACAGCGAAAAAAAAATTATGATTATGATATTACTTACGCAACTAATAATGAATTAGGTTTTGATTATTTGCGAGATAATATGAAATATGATCTTTCCGAAATGGTACAAAGAGATCATCACTATTGTGTTGTTGATGAGGTAGATAGTATATTAATTGATGAGTCTAGAACGCCGTTAATCATATCTGGAAGAAGTGAAGATAAAAGTAATTATTATTTATTGTCTGATAAATTTATAAATAAACTTCAAAAAATTGATTATGAAATAGATGAAAAAAATAAAAATGCAATTCTCACTGATGCCGGTATAGATAAAATAGAAAAATTAGCCACATACGATGGAGTTTTAAAAAATAACAATTTTTATGACCCACAAAATTTAAATCTTGTCCATCATGTTAATCAAGCTTTAAAAGCAAATTTCTTATTCAATAAAGATGTCGATTATATTGTAAGGGAAAATAAAGTTCAAATTATAGATGAGTTTACAGGAAGAGTTTTAGATGGAAGACGATTTTCAGACGGGTTACATCAATCTATAGAAGCAAAAGAGAATGTTGAAATACAGGAGGAAAATCAGACGCTCGCTTCTGTCACTTATCAAAATTACTTTCGTTTATATCAAAAACTATCAGGTATGACAGGCACAGCATTAACAGAGGCGGAAGAGTTTTATGATATTTATAAATTAAATGTAGTTGCTGTACCAACAAACCGACCAATGATTAGAAAGGATTTTAATGATCAAATTTTTAGAACTGAAAAAGAAAAATATTTAGCAATAACAAATAAAATTATAAATTGTAACACCAAAGGACAGCCTGTTCTAGTTGGTACAACTAGTATAGAGAAGTCTGAAAAAATTTCTAAAAATTTAATTGAGAAGAAAATTAAACATAGTGTTTTAAATGCAAAACAGCATGACAAAGAGGCAAAAATAATCGCAGAAGCTGGTAAAGTTGGTTCTATCACAATAGCCACAAACATGGCAGGCAGAGGAACTGACATTCAACTTGGTGGAAATAAAGATTTTAAGGATGAAGACAATCAAAAAGAATTACCTCAAATAAGAGAAGATAAACAAAAAGTAAAATCACTTGGAGGCCTTTATATTATTGGCACAGAAAGACATGAGAGCAGAAGAATAGATAATCAATTAAGAGGAAGATCGGGAAGACAAGGCGATCCAGGTAGTTCAATTTTTTATATTAGTCTTGAAGATGAATTAATGAGAATTTTTGGTGCAAATTCTATAGATGGAATGTTGAAAAAATTAGGCCTTAAAGAAAACGAGTCAATTGACCACCCTTGGATAGATAAAGCAATGGAAAGAGCTCAACAAAAAGTTGAGGGTAGAAACTTCGATATTAGAAAAACATTAATTAAATTTGACGATGTAATGAACGATCAAAGACAAGTAATTTTTAGCCAAAGATTAAAGATACTTAAAAGTAAAAATATTTCTGAAACATTAGATTCTTTTTTAGATGAAGTTGTGCAAGATTTGACAAATATTAAAAATAATTTTGATAAATCAGGTGATAAGGCTGTTTATTTAAATGCTATAAAAAATATTACTGGAAATATACTAAATGATAATGAGTTAATATTATTAACGAGTAAAACTAAAGATGAATTTATTAAACAATTAAAAGATCTTTTTAAAACAAAAAAAATAGATAGAATTAAATTAGTCGGAGAAGATGAAAATAACGATATTGAAAAAAGAATTTTTCTACAAATTATAGATTTTTCCTGGCGATCACATCTACAATATCTTGAACAACTTAGGCAGTTTGTCGGGCTAAGAAGCTATGGTCAAAAAGACCCTTTGTCTGAATTTAAAAAAGAATCTTTTATTCTTTTTGAAGAACTTTTAGAAAAAATAAAAACTGATGTTGTTAAATTTCTTTTAAATCTTAATGTTGTCATTTCTCCAGAAAAAAAAGTCGAAAATAAAACAAAAACTATAATTCCTAAAAACTGTCTTCTGAATTTAATGAAAAATCAAAAAATTCAAAGAAATGAAAAATGCTCAGAAACTGGAAAAAAATTTAAAAACTGTTGTGGCGCTAATTTATAAAAATTTATTTTTTTAAGCTTTTAAAAGCTTTAAGTGCTGCATTCCTTGCCTCTTCATGAACTACAATCGGGTTTGGATAATTTTTTCCTAATTCAAAATTTTTAATCTCTTCATTTAGTTCCCATGGCTTATGAATAAATTTTTTAGGTACGTTGGATAACTCTGGTATCCATTTTTTTACATATTCACCTAGTGGGTCAAATCTTTCTCCTTGTAGAATAGGGTTAAAAATTCTAAAATAAGGTGCCGCATCTGCTCCACAACCAGCAACCCACTGCCAACCAGCAACATTACTTGCTTCATTAAAATCTAACAGACAATCTCTAAAATACCTTTCACCTTCTTGCCAGTGTATTCTTAGATGTTTAACTAAAAAGGAAGCTGTTACCATTCTTACACGATTATGCATCCATCCTGTTTTGTAAAGTTCTCTCATACCAGCGTCAACAATTGGATATCCTGTCATGCCTTTTTTCCAAGCAACTAAATGTTTTTTATTTTCTTGCCATGGAAAATGATCAAAATCTTTTCTTAAATTTCCTTTTAACATCTCTGGAAAATAATTAATTAAACTATGACTAAATTCTCGCCAACCAAGTTCGTTTATGTACTTTCTGTAACCGTTGCTTTTAATTCTGATTTTTTGGCACTCTTCCCAAATGGTTTCTACGTGAATTTGCCCAAATGCTAAATAAGGAGAAATTTTAGATGTTCCTTCAATACTCGGAACATCCCTATTTTCTCCGTATTCAGATAGACTATTCTTTATAAAATATTGTATATTTTTTAAGGCTGTTTCTTCAGATGGGTTCCAGTATTTTTCAAAATTTAAATGCCATTTTTTTTTTTGTAATATAGATTCTAAATTAATTGGATAATCTAAAAAGTTAATTTTCGCCTCTCTGGACTTTATTTTTTGATCTTTACTAAATCCTTTATCCAGATAGAATTTTTCTGCAGTTCTCCAAAAAGGTGTAAAAACTTTATAAGGAGTATTGTCATTTTTTTTTATTTCATGAGTCTCGTTCAAGAGATTCCCTTTAAATATTTTAAAATTAATATTTTTTGAGTTTAATAAATTAGAAGATTTTTTATCAAACAGCAAAAAGTCAGGCTCGTAAACTTTATTCCAATAAATTGAAAAATTTTTTTTGTTTATTATTTTTTCAAAAATTTCTCTATAAGAATTAGCCTCTACCACCTCAAGACTTATGTTTAGTTGATTTAAATTTTTTTTAAAATTCTTAAGTGATTGGTAAAGCCACCAAAGTTGTGCTGACCTTTTGTTAAAATCTTTTTTCTTTAAAACATAGAAGGTGCAAACATGGTCGTGATTTTGAGTTGCATAAGTCAATGCATCATTTTTTAATATTCTAAAATCGTTTCTTAACCAGACAATTCCATTATTTTTTTTCATACTATTTATATTTATCAACTTTTGAAAATAACGATACGTGATTTTGAGTGGTGGCCTTGGTTTGAATCGCACAAACGACACATACCTTTTCAGGGTACTGCTCTACTACTGAGCTACAAGGCCTAAAATCTAAAGGTTATTCTACCTTTAGTTAGATCGTAAGGAGTCATTTCCACCTGAACATTATCGCCTGTTAAAACTCTTATTCTATTCTTTCTCAATTTTCCAGCTGTATGAGCTAAGATTTCGTGATTGTTTTCAAGTTTAACACGGAACATTGCATTAGGTAAAATTTCTGTCACCTTACCTTTAAATTCTAACGTTTCTTGTTTAGCCAATTAATTTTTTCCTTTTTTTAATCTTATTTTAATTGAATTTGCGTGACCTTCAAGGTTTTCGTATTTAGCTAGATTTATAACTGATGTACCTAATCTTTCAATACCTGATTTGGTCATTTTTATTACAGAACGTCTTTTTAAAAAATCATAAACTGATAGGCCAGATGAAAATCTTGCTGAACCTGATGTGGGTAAAACATGATTTGGACCTGCTAAATAGTCACCCAAAGCCTCTGGCGAGTATTGACCTATAAATATCGACCCAGCATTGCTAATATTTTTTAAAATTTGATTTGGATTTTTAGTCATAATTTCTAAGTGTTCTGGAGCAATTAAATTAATGATGTCTATTAATAATTTTTTATTTCTTACTAATATTGATAAGCCAAAAGTTTTTAGACTTTTAGACGCTATTTTTTTTTTAGGTAAAACTTTTAGTTGCTTAAGGATGAAATAATTAATTTTATTAATCATTTTAATATTATCAGATATGACTATTGATTGAGAACTTTCATCATGTTCTGCTTGAGCTATTAGATCTGCTGCTATCCAGTGAGGTTTAGACCATTTATCAGCAACTATAGTTACTTCGGACGGTCCAGCTACCATATCAATTCCTACATCTCCAAAAACTTGTTTTTTGGCAGCAGCTACATATGCATTTCCTGGTCCAACGATTTTGTCTACTTTATCTACACTCTTGGTTCCATAAGCCATTGCCGCTATTGCTTGGGCACCACCTATTTTGTAGATTTCTTTTATTTTACATTTTTTTGCGGCATATATTACTGCTGGATTGTAATTTGTACTCATAGAAGGTGTTGCCATATAAATATTTTTTACTCCTGCAACTATTGCAGGAATACAATTCATTAAAACTGAACTAGGATAGCTAGCTTTTCCACCCGGAACATAAACACCTACTTTATTTATCGCGTTTGATTCATATGAAAAAGAATTTTTAAATCTGTCGCTGAAACTAAAAGAGGATAATTTTTGTTTTTTATGAAAATTTAAAATTCTATTATAAGCTAAATCTATAGAAGCTTTTGTTTTCTTGTCTAATTTTTTTATTATTTTTTCTTTTTCTACTCGTGTAAATTTAATATTTTTCTGTGAAATATTTTTTAATTTTGAAAATTTTTTTTCATATTTAATTAGAGCTAAATCTCTGTTTTTTTTTATATCATTTATTATAAATTTAGTTTTTTTTTCAATCTCAGGGTTTTTGGATTTTCTTTTATCTAAAATAATGTTTAATTTTGATAAAAATTGAAATTGGTTAGATTTAATTAATTTAAGCATTATAAAAAGTTGTGTTTTGGCTTTGTTTTACTTTCCCATGGAGAACCTTGATCGTCTAATGTTACGTCAATAACCTCTACATTTATTCTAATTATTATATTTCCAGAAAAAATTAATTTTATTTCATAGCTTTTATCAGGCAATAACGTGCTTTCAATAGTTAAAAATTCTAAAAAAATTTTATTATCTTTTATATTAATATTTTTTGATAAAACGCTAATAACATTGTCAAATTTTAGTACTGTTCTTATTCTTTTGCTCTTTCTAAAAACTCCTTTTTCTACATCTTCCCACATAAATCTATTTAACTGAATTAAAAAAATTCTATTTTTTTTTAAATTAGCGATATCTTTTAGCGAGACTATTGAATCTTGAAGATGTGCAGCTATAACTCTTAAATCTTTGTCTGATGTGCCTAATAATTTTAAATTTGTTACTTTCATTTTTAAATTCTGTGAATATTGGCTTTACATTTTTTCAATTTTTTTTCTAAATTTTCGTACCCACGATCTAAGTGATATACTCTATTTATTGTAGTTGTATTTTCAGCTATTAATGCAGCTAAAACTAAACTAACAGAGGCTCTAAGGTCAGTTGCCATAACTTCAGCACCTGATAAATTATTTGGTCCAGTAATTGTTGCTACATTGTTTTTAGTATTTATTTTAGCTCCCATTCTTTTTAGCTCTGGCACGTGCATAAATCTGTTTTCAAAAATGCTCTCTATTACTTTTGATGCACCTGTTGCTTTTGTCATTAAAACCATAATTTGAGCCTGTAAATCAGTAGGAAATCCCGGATAAGCTTCAGTTTTAACTTTGATACTGCTAATTTTTTTAGACTCAAAAACTATAATTTTTTTTTTTTTTACTTGCATTTTAACCCCCATTTTTTTTAAAATTTTAATTTCAGTCTCTATTACTGTTGGGTCGATCCTATTTAAAATTATTTTTTTTCCTATTAGAGCTCCAGCTATTAAATAAGTTCCTAATTCAATTCTATCAAAAATTATTTCATGAATTGCTTTCTTAAATTCATTAATACCATTGATTAATATTTTTCTTTTGCCTATAAAATTAATTTCACAGCCAATTTTTTTCAAAAAAAGTATCAAGTCTAATATTTCTGGCTCAATAGCACAGTTAGCTATAATTGTTTTTCCTTTTGCACTTACTGCAGCAAGAATGGCATTTTCTGTTGCGCCAACTGATATAGATGGAAATTTTATAATATTGCCTTTCAACCCATTTTTAACAGATGCATAAATATATCCATTTTTAATTTTAATTTTTGCTCCAAGTTTTTTTAAAGCAAATAAGTGCAAATTAACCGGTCTTGTTCCTATTGCACAACCCCCCGGGAGTGAGACTTTAGCTTTTTTATATTTTGCTAATAATGGCCCTAAAACTAAAACACCTGCACGCATAGTTTTTAATAAATTATATGGAGCTAAAGTTTTTAATTTTTTTTTATTTTTAATGATTAAAATATTTTTTTTTTTTAAAATTTCTACATTTATACCAATAAATTTTAATAAATTTATCATTGTATAAACATCTTTAACTAACGGAATATTTTTTAAAGTTAATGGTTTGCTAGTAAGTATTGCAGCTGCAAGAATTGGTAGGGTAGCGTTTTTTGAGCCAGAAATATTTATAGATCCTGATAATTTGTTTTTACCTTTGATAATAAGTTTTTGCATCAACAAATTAAATTTAAACTTTTGGAAGAGTTACGCCTCTTTGTTTCATATATTTACCTTTTCGATTAGCGTAGGTTACTTGAGGTTTTTCATTTCCTTTAATAAATACAAATTGTGCAACTCCTTCGTTTGCATATATTTTTGCTGGCAGCGGTGTTGTGTTAGAAAATTCTAATGTCACATGCCCTTCCCAGCCTGGCTCCAGGGGTGTGACGTTAACTATGATGCCACATCTAGCATATGTAGATTTTCCAAGGCAGATAACAAGTACATCTTCAGGGATCTTAAAATATTCCATTGTACTAGCTAGTGCGAAGGAATTTGGTGGAATAATGCATTCTTTGCCAATTTTTGTGACAAAGCTTTCTTTTTTAAATACTTTAGGGTCAACAATACCTGAATTAACATTTGTAAAAATTTTAAATTCATTGGAAACTCTTGCATCATAGCCATATGAGGACAAACCGAATGATATTTTTCCTTTTCTAACTTGTTTTGAAACAAAAGGCTTGATCATGCTCGTTTCTTTAGCCATTTTTTTAATCCATCTATCTGAAAGTACAGTCATTTTTTATTTCTTTCTTTAAATTTTTTTCTTTTCTTTAAATTAGTTCTTAGAGCAAATTCACGTTTAATAAGCCGAGCAGCTTTTTGGACTCGAACTTTATTCATTTTATTTATTCTTTATCAGGGTTTGTCAGGTCTTCAAGAGTAATGGGTTTATCTAAGTCATGCATTTTTTTTACCTCTTCAGTTGGGGATTCAATGCCTTTTTTCGCTCTTCGCTCCTCCATACGTGCTTTTCTTTTGGCCTCTTTTTTCATAGCCTTCTCATTTCTTGTAGATTTATAGTCGTAATGAATACCCATTTGAGTTCCTGCAGTTAAGTTAATTTTACTTTGTTGATTGAAATTATGCAAGTCTCTAATGAATTAGCGATTCTAATTTTACGGGAACCTATACAGCTCTCCAGTAAGTGTATTTTAAGGCTAAGAATACCTAAGTTATTCAAGATAGCCTGGGAATTATATTTATTTTAACTTTTTTATTAAAATAAAAATTAATGATAAAATAACGGCAACTACGACATCGTAAATAGGTTTTGCTGTTGGATAGCAAAAGTTCCAAAAAATTACTAAAACTAGCCACGTACCCCAAATAAAGAAGTTTTTATTTTTTTTAATCATTTTAAAATAAACAGCTTTTCTCTGTGCAATTTTTATTGCTATCTATCATATTAGAATATTCAATTGATTTTAAAGTACTAGCCATTAATGCTTTATAATTATTTAAATAACCATTTAAACTATTAGAGAGCTCTTTCGCTTCATTTTTCATTTTTAATCGAGAAAAATTTAATAACATAATTGAATTACCATTAGGTATATTGCCATCACTTATATCTATCGGCTCATGAAAAAGATCATTGGTAGCAACTATATTTTTTTGAAATATTAATTTTTTTTTTTCGTAGAAAAGCTCCTGTGTTTTTTTACACAATTCTTTTGCTTTAAATAAATAGTTAGATTTAAAAGTTTGGTCATAAAGATCTAAGAGCATTGCTATGCTATATGCATAGTCTTCTAAAAAAACTTCTGGTTTAAGTGGTGTATGTTGTAGTCTTTCTTTATTAAAAAAATAAAGTTCCAAATTTTTATAATAATTTTCAGCAATTTTCAGAAAATTATTGTTTGGAAGCACCTGGTCTGCCGATACTAGAGCGCTTACCCAAAGACAATTTAAATCCAATTGGGGTTTGTTGTCAAAAAATGGTTTAATTTTTTTTTTTCTTAATTTTTTTAACTCAAGCACGATTGTTTCAGGAGGTAGTTTTATTTCTTTTAGAATTATTTTATTTTCCCAGTTACCTTCGGCCTTTATATCGAAATATTGATTTATATCTTTAATTTTTATCAACTCATTATAGCTAAAAACATAATACTTACCTTCTTCTCCCTCACTATCAGCATCATAGGCTGACCCTAATAATTTATTTTCTGGGTTGATAAAACATTTGTTAATAAAGTTTATTGTTTGAATGATTTTCCTCTCAAAATACTTATCTTTTTTTATTTTTAAGTATTTAGATAGTAATAAAACAAATTGTGCATTGTCGTACAACATTTTTTCAAAGTGGGGGATTAGCCAATTTTCGTCAACCGTATATCTGGAAATTCCCCCTTCCACATGATCGTATATTCCTTGAGAGCAAAGTTGTTTTAAGATTGTCTCTACAGGATTTAAATAATCTAATTTTTTTGTTTTGTTAAAAAAAAATAATAAAGTATCGTAAATGTTAAATATTGGAAACTTTGGTGCACCTTTGTATCCTCCTTTAACATCATCTAGATTGTGTATGATATTTAATAAGATTGGCTCAAGATCTTGACTCAGTACCGAAGATTTTTTTAACTCTAAGCTTTTAGATATAATATGTGATTGTTTAATAATCTCGGTTCTATGTTGAGTATAAGTTTCTCCCACTCTTGAAATAACTTCCTTAAATGATGGCAAACCATGTGAATTTATTTTTGGAAAATATGTCCCTGCCATAAACGGTATTGCATTTTCATCTAAGAACATTGTTAAAGGCCAACCACCTCCTGATTGATTAAAAAGTTGATATGAACTTTGAAAAACAAAATCAATATCTGGTCTTTCTTCACGATCTACTTTTATGTTCAAAAAGTATTTGTTCATGAGATTTGCTGTTTCTTTGTCTTCAAAACTCTCATGGGCCATAACATGGCACCAGTGACAACTCGAATAACCAATACTTAATAGAATTGGTTTTTTGTTTGTTTTAGCAAAGTTAAATATATGTTTGTTCCATGTTTGCCAATTTACAGGATTATCTTTATGCTGCTTAAGATATGGACTAGATTCGGAATGTAAATTATTTTTTAATTCCATATTAAATCTTTAACATGTTATTTTCAATTTTGTTTAGGAGGTTTGTTGTTAAAAAAAATTTTATTGATGGATGCGGTCAGTACAAACACTATAACAAAAATTAAAATTGGAAAATATATATCTGGATCTTTTATTAAATCTATCCAAACTATCGAGTTGTTTTTTCCAATAAAATTTCCAAAACCTGCACCTATTGACGACATTATGAACACACTTGGTACTATGCCTATTAAGGTAGAAAAAAAATATTTTTTTATTTTCATGTCAAATATAACAGGCAAAACATTCTGAATTGCAAATGGCATTCCTCCCCCTGTAAACCTGAATAGTGTAAAATACATAAAATCATTTTTATTAAATAAATTAATAAAATTTTTTAATTTTGCATAAAACTTATTTTTGATAAAATCTTTAAAAAAAAAGCTTGCAAGACAATAAAGCAATGTAGCACCTACTGAAAATGACACAACCGAGATTAGTGTCCCTAGCCATTTACCAAATGCAAAGCCTGCAAACAAAGCTAGTGGTGAACCAAAACCTAGTAGTAATATCCAGATAATACTAAAAATTGAAAATAGAGCTAAAAGTAAAAATATATTCTCCGTTTTAAAATTATTTAATAATTGCTGATTATTTTTGAAAAAATTAACATCTGACAAATCTTTAAAATCGAAATTTGAAAAAATAACGAACATTAGGCCAGAAAAACAAATAAGATATAGGGTCCCTAGAAGTAATTTTAACTTTAAATTCATTTGTCTGTTTTAGCTGTACTTATCTAATATAATTAACTATATAACGAATGATATTTTATGAAAAGAACTTATCAACCTAGCAATTTAGTGAGAAAAAGAAGACATGGATTTAGGTCCAGAATGGCTACTAAGGCTGGTAGAAAACTTATTGCTAGAAGAAGAGCAAAGGGACGTACAACTATTTCAACTTAATTTTCATGATTAAGCTTGAAAGCCTAAAAAAAAACAATCATTTTAAGTTAGCCTTAAAAGAAAAAAAAGTTCATTCAGATTTTTTTTCTATTTTCGCTGCGAAAAATTTTATTTCTTCCAAAAATAAAAGTTTACTTCATATTAGTTTTGTTATGAAAAAAAAAATTGGTAATGCCGTAAAAAGAAACAAAATAAGACGTAGATTAAAAGCTATAGTATATAATCTTTTGAAAATAAAAGGTGCAATTAATACTAATTATACTTATATAGTTTTTGGAAAATCAAAAGCCTATGAAAAAGACCATAAAATTCTATTTTCAGAAATGCAAGAAAAATTTAATAAATTTTGAATCTATAATGTCAAATTTTTTAATTTTTATAATCCTGTCTTTGATAAAATTATACAATTTTTTTATTTCTCCTTTATTGGGTATAAGATGCAGATTTATGCCCACATGTTCGGAGTATTGTAGTACTTCACTTAAAGAACATGGTTTAATAAAAGGTGGTGCCTATAGCTTAAAAAGAATTATACGTTGTCATCCTATTAAAATTTTAGGTGGTGCAGATGGAATAGATTTAGTACCGAGTAAAAATTACAAATCAAAGGAATTAGATTAAATGGAAAATAAAAACGTCTTTATAGCTATAGCGTTATCTATGTCTGTGCTTCTATTCTGGTCGGCTTTTGTTGACCCACCTCAACCTGTCGAAAAACAAAATGTAAAAGTTTTAAACAGTCAATCAGAAAATAAAATAACCGATAATGGTATTGTCCCAAATATTGACGGAACGATTGTAAAAAAAAATATTTCAAGAGAAGAGTCTCTAAAAAAAACAAATAGAATTTTATTAGAAAATAAAAAGATAAAAGGCTCAATTTCTCTTGAAGGCGCTGTAATAGATGATTTGTCTTTTAAAAATTATAAAGTAGATATTAAATCAAACGATAGTGTAAAATTTTTAAATCCTGAAGATACAAAGAATGGATACTTTGCTGAGTCAGGCTGGGCAAGTATAGGTAATAAGATTAAAGTCCCAACAAGCAAAAGTGTTTGGAGTGTTGTGGGTAATAAAATTTTGTCTGAAAACAGTCCAGTAATTTTAGAATGGAATAATGGTTCAAATCTTATATTTAGAAAAAAAATAGAAATAGATGACAATTATCTTTTTAAAATTAATCAAGAAGTAAAAAATAATTCATCAGAACAAGTTGAGCTCTATCCATATGCGCAGCTAACAAGAAAGAATATACCTGAAGACTTAAAGGGTTTTTATATCCTACACGAAGGTTTTATCGCTGTTTTAGATGAAGAACTTAAAGAAGATGATTATGACGATATAGAAGAGAAAAAAATAGTACGAGAAGCAGACAAAGGATGGATAGGTATTACTGATAAATACTGGATGACCGCTTTGATTCCAGAAAAAGGTGAAAAATTTAAATCCACTTTTTTATATCAAAATGCTTATAAAGCTAATTTTCTATTAAATAATCCAAAAATTATTGCACCTTCTTCAAAAGCAACTAATGAAATTAAAATTTTTGTAGCAGCTAAAGAAGTTCAAACTATTGATGCTTATGCGGAAAAAGAAAATATAGAAAAATTAGATTTGATTATTGATTGGGGTTGGTTTTATTTTTTTACTAAACCTCTTTTTTTTGCGGTTGACTATTTGTTTAAACTAACAGGCAACTTTGGAATTGCTATCGTTCTGATTACAGTAATGATTAGGTTGGTTTTCTTTCCACTTGCTAGCTATTCTTTTAAATCAATGGCAAAAATGAAGGCATTACAGCCGGAAATGGCAAGACTTAAAGATATTCATAAAGATGATAAAGTTAAGCTTCAACAAGCCATAATGGCACTATACAAGAAAGAACAAATTAATCCTGCTTCTGGTTGTTTGCCGGTTTTAATACAAATTCCATTTTTCTTCGCAATATATAAAATGCTTTTTATCTCACTAGAAATGAGACATCAGCCTTTCTTCGGTTGGATAAAAGATTTATCTGCATCAGATCCTACTACGATTTTTAATCTTTTTGGCTTACTGCCATTTACACCACCTAGTTTTTTAATAATAGGTATTTGGCCAATTTTGATGGGTCTTACGATGTTTGTTCAACAAAAATTAAATCCTGCTCCAACTGATCCTATTCAAGCTAAGATTTTTATGTTCTTTCCAATATTCTTAACTGTAATACTGGCATCCTTCCCATCAGGATTAGTTGTCTACTGGACGGTTAACAACATTTTAACTATTGCTCAGCAATGGTTTATAATGAAAAGAACAACAGTTAAAACAAATTAAATGATTTCAAGAGAAGATGACCTTGAAAATTTAAAAAAATTTTGGCCAGAAAATGCGCCTGATATTTCCCAAGTTCCTAAATATGTAAGTAAATATAAAAAAGAAATAATAGTAATAAAGTGTGGTGGGAAAGTTTTAATTGATCCCGATCTATTTAATAAATTTATAGAAGATGTAGCTATACTTTACAAATTAGAACTAAACATAATTATTGTACATGGTGGTGGTCCTAGAATAAAAAAAGAGCTAGCTAAACTAAATATCGAGAGTCAATTTATTAATGGTTTAAGGGTTACTGATAAAAAAACCATGGAAGTTGTTGAAAAGGCTTTAGTAGATTTTAATTCTGAAATTATAGAAAAATTAAAAAATAAAAATTGTAAAGCCGATGGATTAAATGTTAACCAACAAAATATTTTTATAGTAGAACAGGAAAGTGAAAACTTGGGCTTTGTAGGGAGACCAAAAAAAATATTAAATGAAAAAATTCAAATTATTATAGATCAAAAACAAATACCTGTAATTTCTCCAATGGGTAAAGATCAAGAAGGAAAAAAATATAACATTAATGCAGATACGGCAGCAGCAGCTATAGCAAAAAGTTTAAAGTCTAGAAGATTGTTGTTAATGACAGATGTTGTTGGAGTTTATGATAAAAATAAAGAATTAATTAATGAGATTAAACCCGCAGCGGCAAAAGACTTGATAGATAAAAAAATTGTAGAGGGTGGAATGATACCTAAACTTTTAAACTCAATTGACGCTATTGAAAATGGTGTTAAAGGTGTTGTAATTATTGATGGTAGAAAGCTTCATTCTATTTTGTATGAAATTTTTTCAGATGAGGGTGCTGGTACACTTATAAGAAAATGAAAGAATTAAAACAAATA
>Ga0307986_10000789_pt1 | contig 23335 bp, 23 predicted proteins | sample EllFjometageno82_FD_203170 | JGI IMG/M metagenome (GOLD analysis project Ga0307986, IMG submission 203170) | Marine microbial communities from Ellis Fjord, Antarctic Ocean - #82 | ecosystem: Environmental > Aquatic > Marine > Unclassified | place: Southern Ocean | collected 2014-10-09
TTTTTTATTATTTTCGTAGGAATTTGTGTTACCGGTTTCTTTTCTCTATCAGCTCTATAATAAAGTTTACCTAGGGAAAAAACTCCTCTAGGAGTGATTTTATCACCTTCTTTTTTTTTTGAGCTAAAACCATTTTCACCTACTGAACATTTAAACGTAAAGTCATCTAAAATTAAGGTATCTTTATTTTTAAGTATAATTAACATAAGCTAAATTAAAATGTCTAAACAATCAGTAAATATAGTTGAATTTTCAAATTTATATAACATTTTAAATGAAATTAAGGATTTGTTTATATTTCATATTAACAGTTATAAAAATTCTAATCATTTTCTGCAAGACATAGAATTAAATATTATTGATCAAGATAACTCAATTATTATTGTTAATAAAAAAAAACATGAATTATTTTCACATAACAAAATAAACAACAGTAATATTCTAATTATTGATCAATTTCCATTGAGAATAGAAAAACTTATAGACAAAATAAATACACATTTAATAAAAGAAAAATATAATTTTCAATCTAAATTAAATATAAGAGACTATGTATTAAACCTAAATTCTAGAATTATTTGTAATAAAGAGTGCGAACTTAAATTAACAGAACGAGAAATCGACATTATCTTATTTTTAAAAAAAAAAGGTACCCCTCAATCTATTATTAGTCTTCAAAATGATGTGTGGGGCTATTCTGATACCTTAGAAACTCATACTGTTGAAACACATATTTATAGATTAAGAAAGAAAATCAAAGATACATTTAAAGATGATAAATTTATTACTAGTCATAACGACGGTTATTTAATTTAAAACGTTAGCTTAGTCTAGCACCAATTTTTTGAATGATTTTTGAAGACATATCGGTTCCTTTTTCAAGGCTTTCACGGATTGTTAGATTATTAATATAGCCATGAAGATAACCAGCAGCAAACAAATCCCCTGCACCAGTTAAGTCTACTATTTTTAGGTTTTTTTTACTTTCAAACTCAGTTACCTCATTTTTAATTATAGCAATACTTCCTTTTTCTCCCCGTGTAATAACAATTAGTTTTTCAAGTTTTTGAGAAAATGAAACAACTTCTTCAAAGTTTTTAGCACCTATTAATGACGTAACCTCTTGTTCATTTGCAAAAGTAATATCTAATTTGTTCTTAACTAGATTCAAAAAATGCTGTTTATGTCTTTCTACACAGAATAAATCAGACAATGACATAGCCACTTTATTGGAACTCTTAATGGCCTTATCAAAGGCAGATTTAGGCTCGCCTTCATCCCACAAATAACCCTCAAGAAAAGTTAGTTCACTGTTTTTTATGGAATTTATATCAACATCATTTTCATTAATTTTCCCTGCAGTTCCAAGAAATGTACACATTGTTCTCTCAGAGTCTGGGGTAATTAATATTAAACAAGTTCCTGTTGGCAATTTCTCTTTTCTCTTTTGATAGAAATAATCAACATTTTCTTTTTTTAAACCATCTTCATATTTTTGACCTAAATCATCATCATTAACTTTACCAATAAAGCCGACATCATTTCCCAATTGAGATAATCCTACAATAGAATTTGCAACTGAACCACCCGAAACCGTGTCCTCGATTCTTAAAGTAGATAGCAATTTTTTGAACTCAATTTCATCTACAAGTTTCATAGTACTTTTTGTTAATCCATTATCTGATAAATATTTATCATCAACTTTACAGATGACATCAACTATAGCATTTCCTATTCCTAGAATTTTCATATTATGCTTTTTTTATATTAATTGGAATTTTACGGTTAGGATAACAAGTCGTACAAATTTTACAAGTTAAACCATAGCAATTTCTAGCTTGGCAATACTCTCTTCCATAATAAATTATTTGGAGATGAAGTTTGCTCCATGTTTTTTTTGGAAAAATTCTTTTTAGATCTTTTTCAGTTTGGATAACATTTTTTCCATCCGTTAAACCCCATCTTTGAGCGAGGCGATGAATATGGGTATCAACAGCAAATGCTGGAATTCCAAAACCTTGAGACATAACTACACTAGCAGTTTTGTGACCCACACCAGGTAGTTTTTCCAGTTCTTCGAAGGTTTTTGGTACTTTACCATCATGGATCTCTAATAGTTGTTTGGACATTAGATATATGCTTTTAGCCTTAACTCTAAAGATGCCTATACTTTTTATTAATTTTTCAATTTTTTTTTTCCCTAACTTAACAAAATGCTCAGGTCTATTATATTTTGGATATATATTTTTAGTTACATTATTAACATTTAAATCTGTACATTGTGCTGACAAAAGAACAGAAGTTAAAAGAGTAAATTTATTCCTATGTTTTAATGGAATAGGAGTTCTTGGATAAATTTTATTTAAGATTTTTAGTATTTTTCTAGATTTTTCTTTCTCTTGCATTACTTAAAATTTAATAGATCTCTCATTGAATAAAGCCCTGCTCTTTTATTTATAAGCCATTTTGCAGCTGTCAATGCACCATCTGAATAAAGAGCTCTATCAAATGCTTCATGATTTAAAGTTATAGTTTCCTTACCACTTGAAAAGGTAACCTCATGTTCTCCAATTATTTCACCCTTTCTAACAGAATTAAAATTAATTTTTTTTCCAAAAGGGAAAGATTTTTTATTTAGAAATTTTTTACCTATGAGATTGTATAGGTTTTTATTTTTACCATCAGCAATACCCTTCCCAAGCATTAACGCAGTACCAGAAGGGTAGTCTTTTTTATGCTTATGGTGAATTTCAAAAACCTTACTTAAATAATTATCTCCAAGAGATCCTGATGCAATTTCAGTTAAGTACATCAATAAATTAATGCCTAGGCTCATATTACCAGCTTTTAATATAGGAATTTTTTTTGAATACTCTTTAATCAAATTTTCTTCTTTTTGAGTAAAACCTGTAGTTCCAATAATAACTCTTTTTTTTATCTTTGATGCTATTTTGAGAATTTCAAGAGTGCACTTGGGAATTGTAAAATCTATAATTACATCTGCTTCTTTAAAGGCCTCAGCTCTATTTAAATCAAGCTTGATACCAGCTATTTTTTTATTAATAATTTTACCTTCTGTGAGAGTTACTAATTTAAAATTTTTGTTAGATTTAGTAGATATGATCAATTGTTGTCCCATTTTTCCGAGACAACCAGTAATAGCTAAATTAATTTTTTTCATTATGGAAAATATTAGCTCTTTTTAGCAAATTAGTCTTTTAGTTTTTCCAAAAACTTTTGGCTTTTTGAAAGAATTTTTTAATACTTGGATTTGATTTTTCATTTTCAATTTCTCTAAATTTCTCAAGCAATTCTTTTTGTGCTTTATTTAATGAAATTGGAACTTCAGTATTTACCTGAACATAAAGGTCACCATTCCCACTACCTCTCATATAAGGCATTCCTTTTCCCTTTAATCTAAATTGCTTTCCATTTTGAGTTCCATCAGGAATTTTAATTTTTGCTCTGCCACCATCAATTGTTGGTATCTCAATTGTTGTACCTAAAGCTGCGTCAGCTATAGAAATTGGAAATTCAAAAAAAAGGTTTTCATCTGACCTTTTAAAAAGATCATGTGTATGAACGTTTATAAATAAATATAAATCACCACTAGCTCCACCTTTACTTCCAGCCTCACCTTTACCAGCTAGCCGTATTCTTGTGCCATCATCAACACCTTTTGGTATTGTCACAGACAATTTTTTTGCAGCTTGTTTATTACCTTGGCCATTGCAATCATTACATGGGTTTGTTATTTCTTCACCAGCTCCTGCACACTGAGGACATGTTTGTTGGACAGTAAAGAACCCTTGGTTAGATCTCACTTTACCATTTCCTCCACAAACTGTACATCTGCCAGGAGAAGAGCCTGGTTTAGATCCGTTACCTTTGCAGGTAGTACATTTTTCTGTAGTTGAAAATTTTATATCTTGTTTCTTTCCTTCATAAGCTTCCTCAAGAGTAATTGATAAATCATATCTTAAATCAGAACCTCGATTATTAGAGCTTCTTCCACTTCTGGACCTTCCTCCACCTCCAAAATCTCCAAAAAAATCTTCAAAAATATCTGAAAAGTCGGCACCACCAAAGCCACCACTACCCTGTCTTCCACCACCACCCTCAAAAGCTGCGTGACCAAAGTTATCGTAGTTTTGTTTTTTTTCTTGATCTGAAAGAATACCGTATGCCTCACTGGCTTCTTTAAATTTGTCTTCAGAAGTTTTATCACCTGGATTCTTATCTGGATGGTGTTTTACTGCTAGTTTTCTATAAGCTGTTTTTAATTCTTGAGGGCTTGCATTTTTGCTAACACCTAAGACGTCATAAAAATCTCTTTTAGCCATAAGTTACTTTAAGATGATAGTTGTTTTAAGTCTTAAGCGCTTTTTTCTTTATCTTCTTCTTTATTTTCTTTTTTATCTTCTTCTTTATTTTCTTCTTTTACTTCTTCAAAGTCAGCATCAACTACATTGTCATCTTTTTGAACTTCATCACCTTTATTACCCTCTTTAGATGTAGCTTCTTTTTTTTCTTGTGATTTATATATCGCTTCGCCTAATTTCATAGAAGCCTGAACTAAAGTTTCTGTCTTTTTTTTAATATCTTCAATATCAGTTCCTTTAATAGCTTCTTTTAAGTCAGATGAAGCATCTTCTATTGCTTTCTTATCGGCATCTGAAACTTTAGCACCGTGTTCTTTTACATTTTTTTCTGTTGAGTGAATTAAAGTATCAGCTTGATTTCTTGCATCAACCGATTCTCTTTTCTTCTTATCATCATCCTTATTTGCTTCTGCATCTTTAACCATTTTTTCAATTTCTTCATCACTTAAACCACCAGAAGCTTGAATTTGAATTTTTTGTTCTTTTCCAGTTCCCTTATCCTTTGCAGAAACGCTAACAATTCCATTCGCATCTATATCAAAAGTTACTTCTATTTGAGGAACACCTCTTGCAGCTGGTGCTATACCAACTAACTCAAAATTTCCTAACATTTTATTATCAGAAGCCATTTCTCTCTCACCTTGAAGTACTTTTATTGATACTGCAGGTTGATTATCATCTGCCGTAGAAAAAACCTGACTTTTTTTTGTTGGAATTGTTGTATTTTTTTCAATTAATTTTGTTGAAACCCCACCTAATGTTTCGATACCAAGTGATAAAGGTGTTACATCTAAAAGAAGTACATCTTTAACATCACCTTGAAGTACGCCTGCTTGGATGGCAGCACCCATTGCAACAACCTCATCTGGGTTAACACTTTTATTGGGTTCTTTCCCAAAAAAGTTTTTAACCTCGGCCAAAACTTTTGGCATTCTTGTCATACCACCAACCATTACTACTTCGTCAATTTCATTTGCAGAAAGACCCGCATCTTTAAGGGCAGTTTTGCAGGGTGGTATTGTTCTAGAAATTAGATCTTCAACTAAAGCTTCTAATTTTGCTCTAGTCATCTTTAAATTAATATGTTTAGGACCCGTTTTATCAGCAGTTATAAAAGGTAAATTCACATCAGTTTGTTCAGCAGAGGAAAGTTCTATTTTAGCTTTTTCAGCTGCCTCTTTCAATCTTTGAAGAGCTAGTTTGTCAGTTCTTAAATCGATGCCATTATCTTTTTTAAATTCACCAATCAAATAATCCACAATTGTGTTATCGAAATCTTCTCCACCTAAAAATGTATCACCATTAGTAGATTTAACCTCAAATACACCATCACCCAATTCAAGAATAGATACATCAAAAGTTCCCCCTCCTAAATCGTATACAGCAATTTTTTTATTTTCTTTTTTTTTATCTAAACCGTAAGCTAGAGAAGCAGCTGTAGGCTCATTTATAATTCTTAAAACTTCTAATCCCGCAATTTTACCAGCATCTTTTGTTGCCTGTCTTTGAGAGTCATTAAAATAAGCTGGAACAGTAATTACAGCTTTAGTTACTGCCTGTCCTAAATATTTTTCAGCTGTTTCTTTCATTTTTATCAGAATAAAAGCTGATATTTGAGAGGGTGAGTATTTTTCACCTTTCGCTTCAATCCAAGCGTCCCCTTTTTCTGAATTAACTATTTTAAAAGGTGCTGCTGCAATATCTTTTTTTACAGTAGGATCCTCAAAATTTCTTCCAATCAATCTTTTTACAGCAAATATAGTATTTTCAGGATTAGTTACAGCCTGTCTTTTTGCAGGTTGTCCAACAAGTTTTTCTCCATCATCAGTAAAAGCAACAACAGAAGGAGTTGTTCTCGCACCTTCAGCATTTTCTAAAACTTTGGGTTGACTACCCTCCATGATCGATACACATGAATTTGTTGTTCCTAAATCTATTCCTATAATTTTGCTCATAATTTAAATCCTACCTTTCATATAAGTGTTAATTTTTAATCTACAAGTTCAGACAAATATTATTAATTGTCTAATTTCTCTTTATTTTCCTCATTTTTCTGTTCTTTATTTTCAGTTTTTTTTGAAACCCCTACTAGAGATGGTCTAAGCAACCTGTCTTTCATCATAAATCCTTTTTGGATTTCTTGAACAATTGTTCCAGGTTCTTTTTGATCATCATCAATTTCCATCATCGCCTGATGAAAATTTGGATCAAGTTTTTTACCAATCGAAACTAGGGGAATAATGCCATTTTTCGATAAGATTGAAACCATATCTTTATTTATAATATCAAAATGTTCTAAAGTTTTTTTTAAAGCCTCTGAATTTTTTAACGTTTCATCATTTTCTAAAATCTGTTTTGATCTTTCTAGATTGTCAATTAAATTTAAAGTTTCTTTTGCAAATGTGAAGCCACCATAACTAAAAGCATCTTCTCTTTCTTTTTCAAACCTTCTTCTTTGATTTTCCATTTCAGCAAAAGATCTGGCTAATTTATCTTCTAGTTCTAATATTTTCTCTTCAGGTGTAAGCTCTTTTACCTCTTCAATATTTTCTGCTGTTTTTTTCTCGCCTTCATTATTTAGATCCTCAGTACTAAGTTCTTGAGGCTCATTATTTTGCTCTTCAGGGTTGATGTTTTGATCTTTTTCCATTGAGACTTATATGGTATGAAATTTAATAATTGCTAGATGCTAAAAAAAAAAATTACAAAATTATTAATAGGGTCAAATAATAAAGGAAAATTAAAGGAAATTAGGGATTTATTACCTAAGAATCTTGAAATTTACTCAACTTCCGACTTTAATATTTCGAGCCCTCCTGAAAATGGTAATACTTTTGAAGAAAATTCTCTAATTAAAGCAAAACATTTTTCAAAAAAATCAAAAATGATCTGTTTGTCAGATGACTCAGGGCTCGAAATAGACACTTTAGATGGTGATCCAGGCATTTATTCAGCTAGATGGGGTGGAAAAAAAGGAGACTTTGTTAAAGCAATGAACAGGGTATTTAAGGAATTAGATAAAAAAAGTAAGAACTGGAAAACCAAAAAAATTAAAGCAAAGTTTGTTTGTGCTTTAACTATTTATGGGCCAAATCAAAAGATAATAAAATCTATTGGTAAAATTGAGGGATATATTTCACCTTCAATGAAAGGAAAAAATGGATTTGGTTACGATCCTATTTTTATACCAAAAGGACAAGAAATGACTTTTGGAGAAATGAAGCCTTCTTTAAAGTATAAAATAGATCATAGGTTTAAAGCTTTTAAAAAAATTAAAAAATTTTTTTAAATTCATTATTTTCTACTTTATAGAAATTTAGTATATGATTAATTGTATTATCCTTTATTTCAAAAACTCCAATTTTGCCTTTAAATAAAGTTTTTTTCTTAAACAGTTTATCATTTATAATCAAATTATTTTGAAGTATCAAATAATAAACAAGTCCAACTAAGTCAAAACTTAAAAAAGAAAGTTGGTTTGGATAGTCATTAAATTTTTTAAAATATTCTGCCGAGTATTCGTCATAATTTCTTTTATTAATGGATGGAAAATAAAGTGGTTGGGAGCTAGTTTCCCTTAAAAGTGATTCATCAAACCACTGATTGAGAGTTATAAAGATTTTTTCTTTAGGTGAAATATCAGTATATAGCAAAGAAGTTGTAACACTTTTTAGACTCTCATCAAAATCTGCAATTATCAAAGAGTCAAATTCAACACCTCCAAGAGTATCCTTCTTCTTTAATTTTTCAATTAAGTATTCTTTGTTGTTTTTATCTGTTTTTTCAAGTCTTGTAATTTCATCTTCAAGATTTTTTCTTCTTCTTTTGTAATTTGTAATTTTTTCAATCTGATTAGTAAGTTTAGTTGGGTCTTTATTATATATGTGGTTTTTAATTATTTTTATCTTAGAACTAGAGATAGCTTTCTTAATCTCATTTTTGTAATTTACATCAGGTGTTAAAAAAATAGTTTTTTTTATTTTATTTAACTCAATAAATTTCTTAATAGCTTTTATTTGAGAAGTAGCATTAATTCCAGCGTTGATAATATTATTTGAACTATTGTTACTTTTATTTGTGAAGGATAAAAAAGTTATCCCATTTAGCTCATCAAGATATTTTTGATTCTCATTAAACACTGGACCAATTATTATTTTCACACCCAATTCATATAATTCCTTAGCTGATTTTAGCGTGGAATTAGGATTTGATTCCGTATCTTTAGGAATGATCTCAATGGATGGATTGTTGATTTTATCAATAGCAAGTCTAGTGGAATTAATTATAGACCTACCAATCTCTGAATTTTTACCAGTTAATGGAACAAGCAGACCAATTTTGATTTTTTCATCTGCAGATACACTTTTTAAAAGTGTCGACAACATTAATACCAATAGTATTATGACTCTAATAATTTTATTCATTTTAATGTGATTATTATAACGGCATAATTTAATGATTCTAGATACTGAAAGTAAAAATAATAAAGCTAAAAGTGGACTGTACATTGTTTCTACTCCGATAGGCAATTTAAGTGACGTCACTTTAAGGGCGATAGAAACATTGAAAAACTCAGATTATATATTGTGTGAAGATACAAGGGTGTCAAAAAACTTGTTAAATAGATATGAAATTAAATCAAAACTTATTTCAAACCATAAATTTAACGAAAAAAAAAACTTATTAAGAGTAATGGAGATATTAAAATCAGGTCACATCGTGTCACTTATTTCCGACGCTGGCACACCGTTAATTTCAGATCCAGGAGCAATACTCATAAATGAATGTTCAGTTAATAACATTGATGTTATCCCAATACCGGGCGCTTCAGCTGTTTCTTCGGCCGTTTCTATCAGTGGGTTTAGTGAAAAATATTTTTTTTATGGATTCTTTCCTGAAAAAAAAAGTCAGTTGAAAGAAGATTTTGAAAAACTAATGAATCAAGACAACTGTATAGTTTTTTTTATTTCTCCAAGAAAATTTAATAAATCTGTAAAAGACATAAAATATTATTTTTCAGGTAGAAAAATTTTAGTATGTAGAGAAATGACAAAATTTTATGAAGAATATGTAAGAGCTGATGTTGATAATCTTGAGCCCTTTAAATCAGACCCAAAAGGAGAATTTACAATTGTTATTTCCGAAAAAAGAAAAGAAAAAAATTCATCGATAGCTTTAAAAGAATCAGATAAAGTAAATATTAAAAAAATGATTAAAAAATTAAGCATTAAAGATATTACTGATTTAATTAGTCAAATTTCTAATGTTTCAAAAAAAGAAATTTATAATTATTGTTTAAAGTTAAAAAATGAAAAGTAAAACTATTTTAATAAGCTTCATTTTTCTAATTTTATCAGGATGTGTTGGAATAAGTTCAAAAGGTATTTTTGGAACAGGTGTTAGTATTGCTTTTGACCCAAGATCTTTGGGTACCCAAATAGACGATTCTGTAATGCAGAAAAGTTTAACAGCAAGATTGATATTAAGAGAAAAAAGCTATTTACTATCAGTAAGTACAAAAGTTCTAGATGGTAGAATTTTTCTAACTGGAAAAGTTATAGAGCCAGAAGAAAAACTTCATCTTACTAAACTGGCCTGGGAAACTAAAGGAGTGAGGTCTGTTAGAAATGATATTAAAATAAAAGAAGATTTTAATTTTACTCAATCTGCAAAAGATTTGTTAATAACATCACAACTTAGGGCAGCTTTAATATTTAATAAAAACATCAAGGCTGCAAATTATCAAATAGACACATATAAAAAAAAGATATTTATTTATGGAATTTCCTTAACTACTGACGAAAGAAAAGAAGTAATAAATGAAGCAAAAGAAATACTTGATGTTAAAGACGTTATAGCAAGTATTGTTTTAGTTGAAGATTTAAGAATTCAAAAAAATTAATTTTTTTTATAATCAATTACATCAGCAGAGTAGGCGGCAACTGAAGCTAAATTTATTATTTCAGATGTAGAAGATCTTAAGGGTGCAATTTCAATTGGTTGACCTAAGCCAATTAGCAGAGGTCCTATCACTTTTGTTTCTCCTAAACTCTTCATCATTTTATATGAAATAGCAGCACTATGCTGTCCCGGCATTATTAAGATATTTGCATTACCAACAATACTCGAAAAAGGATACAGTTCTTTGTATTCTTCATTAAGTGCCACATCTGGTTGCATATCTCCATCAAAATCAAAATCTACATTTTTACTTTTTAAAATTTCAACAGCTTTTTTGATGTGTTTAGTTCTGCTGGTGAGAGGTTGGCCAAAAGTTGAGTGAGAAACAAAAGCAACCTTAGGAACAAAACCAAACAACTTCACAACTCTTGCGGAGGATATCGCAATTTCTGCAAGTTCATCTGAGCTTGGGTATTCATTAACACTTGTGTCACCAACAAAAATAGTTTTGCCTTTAGAGACAACCATATTTAAGCCAAACATTATCTCCCCTGGTCTTGCGTCTATTACTTGTGTAACTTTATCTAAAGAAGCTCCAAATCTTCTTGTGTTACCAGTAACAGCACCATCTGCGTCTCCGCAAGCAACCATACAAGATGTCCATATAACGCGATCATTTCTTACAAGTCTGTCACAATCTCTTTCTAAAAGACCTTGCTCTCTTTGCATTTTTTTAAATAAATAATTTACATATTTCTCTCTTTTTTCAGTGTCTTGAGAGTTGATTATTTCAATATCAAAATTTTCGTTGTATCCAATTTTTTTTATTGTTTCTTTAATCTTATCTTTTTTACCAACTAAAATTGGAATTCCTAATTTTGAATTTTTAAAAGCTATTGCGGCCTTAAGTGTATTTTCATCTTCTCCATCTGCAAAAACAATTCTTTTTTGATTCTTTTTAATATGAGAGTTAATACCCTGCATGATTGTAATAGATGGATTAAGTCTTTGTTTAAGTTGATCCTTATAAACTTCAAAATCTTTTATATCTTTTTTTGAAACCCCACTGTCCATGGCAGCTTTTGCAACAGCCGCAGGTATCACACTAATTAATCTTGGGTCAAAAGTAGATGGAATTATATAGTCTTTTCCATATTTGGGTCGATCGCCACCCATCGCAGCAACAACTTCATCAGGAACATCTTCTCTGGCTAATTTTGCAATTGCATTAGCTGCAGCAACTTTCATTTCTTCATTAATTGTAGTTGCCCTAACATCTAGAGCTCCTCTAAAAATATATGGAAAACCAATTAAATTATTTACTTGGTTTGGATAGTCAGATCTACCAGTTGCAATAATTGCATCATCACGCACTTCCATTATTTCTTCAGGAGTTATTTCAGGATCAGGATTTGCACAAGCAAAAATTATTGGATTTTTAGCCATTGTTTTAACTAGTTCCTTTTTTAGAGCCCCTTTTGCAGATAATCCTAAAAATACATCTGCACCACTTATGGCCTCTTCCAGATTTCTATTTTTTGTATCAATTGCATGAGCAGATTTCCATTGGTCCATACCTTCAGTTCTGCCCCTATAAATTACACCTTTACGATCTAGCATAGTTACATTTTCATTAGGCACACCACTATTCTTAAATAAATTTGTACAAGCAATTGCAGAAGCGCCAGCACCATTAACAACAACTTTAATTTCTTTTATGGACTTGCCACTTATGTCAAGCGCGTTGATTAAAGCTGCAGTAGTTATAATTGCTGTACCGTGTTGATCATCATGAAATACTGGTATGTCTAGAAGTTCTTTTAATTTTTCTTCAATAATAAAACAATCTGGAGCAGCTATATCTTCCAAATTAATACCACCAAAACTACAGGCAAAATTTTTAATACTATTAATTATTTCATTTGAGTCCGTGCAATCAATTTCTAAGTCAATAGAATCTATATCTGCGAATCTTTTAAACAAAACTGCTTTTCCTTCCATTACAGGTTTTGAAGCTAAGGCTCCTAGATTACCCATACCTAAAATTGCAGAACCATTACTTATTACTGCAACTAAATTTCCTTTGGAGGTGTAGTCGTAAGCTGCCTCAGGGTTATCATAAATCGCCCGAACTGGGACCGCTACACCAGGTGAATATGCTAAAGCCAAATCTCTTTTGGTTGTCATTGGCTTAGAGGAATTTATTTCAATCTTACCAGGTTTGTTAAAACTGTGGAATTCCAAGGCTTCTTTATCTGTGTAATGGTCTATTTTAGTTTTTTTCATTTATGATAATTAGATATACAAATTGAGCAAATTTATGACTAATATGATTTATGAACCTTATTAAGTCAACAGGCACATTCAGTTTTTTTACGATAATAAGCAGACTATTAGGTTATGTCAGGGATGTATTGATAGCAGTGTTTCTTGGGGCAGGACCTTTAGCTGACGCTTTCTTTGTTGCATTTAGAATTCCAAATACATTTAGAAGATTATTTTCAGAAGGAACATTTAATGCTGCATTTGTTCCAAGTTATTCATCCTTATTAAATAAAAAAAAACTGTCAGAAAAATTTGCTAACAATATTTTTAATCTACTTATTTTGGGATTATTTTTTTTAGTACTTATTATTGAAATACTAATGCCATTATTCGTATTTCTAATTGCACCAGGATTTGAAGGAGACACACAAAAAATGGAATTAGCTGTAACTTTGACAAGAATTACATTCCCTTTTTTATTATTTATAAGCTTGGCATCTTTCTTTTCTGCAATTTTAAACTCTCATAATAAATTTGCTATTGCATCAGCAGCGCCAATTATTCTGAACATTCTTTTAATTGGAGTGTTGTTGTTTGGAAAAATTTTAGATGATCAATTAGTATATTATTTATCTTTTGCAGTTACAACCTCAGGAGTACTACAGTTTATATTTTTAAATATTTTTGTAAAAAAATACTTTTCATTTAATTTAAAACTGTCAATTAAAATTGATCAAAAAGTAAAAATTTTTTTTAAAAAGTTGTTACCTAGTATTTTTTCTTCTGGTGTTACCCAAATAAACATTTTAGTAGGAACGATCATTGCGTCTTTTCAGGCTAGTGCAGTATCTTACCTTTATTATGCAGATAGAGTTTATCAAATAAATCTTGCAATCGCTGGCATCGCAATAGGAACGGTAATACTACCTCAACTTTCCAGACATGTGCTGAATAATAAAAAAGACAAAATAAATTTAATACAAAACAAGGCTCTAGAATTGAGTTTGTTTTTAAGTATACCAGCAGCAATAGCCTTATTGATAGCCTCTGAAGAAATTATATCTTCTTTATTTGGATATGGGTCTTTTTTGGAGGAAAGTGTTAAAAATTCAGCGAAAGCATTATTTTATTTTGCAGTAGGGTTACCTGCATTTTCGTTAATCAAAGTTTTTTCGACATTTTTTTTTGCAAGGCATAATACTAAAAGTCCTTTCTATATTTCTCTAATTTCAGTTTTATTAAATATTTTTATTAGTGTTACCTTTTTTAAAGAAATAGGCTTTATAATTATACCTATAGCAACCACAATATCCTCTTGGTTTAATGCTATATTTTTATTTATTTTACTCAAAGAAAAAAACCTATTCAATTTTAACTTAATTTTTATAGATAGGTTCATAAGAATTTTAATTGCATCGATAGCCATGGGAATATTTTTTAACTTTTTAATTAATTTTTTTAATGACAAGCTAATATACGATGAAATTTTTAAATCCATTTACCTTATAGGCGTTGCGGTATCAGGATTAACATTCTATTTTTTTGTAGCAATATTTATCAAAGCCTTTAAAATTAGTGATATTCATCTAAAGTATTAATTATGGGTAAAAAAATTTTTTCAGGTGTTCAGCCAACAGGAAACCTTCATTTAGGAAATTATTTAGGAGCGATTAAAAATTTTGTAGAGTTGCAAAATGAAGAAGAAAATGAATGCATTTTTTGTGTTGTAGATCTTCATGCGATAACTGTTAAGCAAAACCCAAAGGAATTAAAAAAAAATATAAGAAAGACAGCTGCTATATTCATAGCAAGTGGAATAGACCCTAGTAATAGTATTATTTTTAACCAGTCTATGGTTTCAGCTCACTCAGAGGCTGCTTGGATTTTAAGTTGTGTTTCAAGAATTGGTTGGCTTAACAGAATGACACAATTTAAAGAAAAAGCTGGCAAAGATAAAGAAAAAGCAAGTATCGGTCTTTATTCTTATCCAGTTTTAATGGCTGCAGATATCTTACTATACGACGCAACACATGTTCCTGTAGGGGATGATCAAAAACAACATTTAGAACTCTGTAGGGATATTGCGCAAAAATTTAATAATGATTTTAATTCACCAGATTTTCTAAAAACACCCGAGCCCTTGATACAAAAACAATTTTCTAGAATTATGAGTCTCAAAGATGGTACAAAGAAAATGAGCAAATCAGATCCTTCAGACTTAAGCAGAATTAACCTTACAGATGAAAAAGATGAAATATATAATAAGATAAAAAAAGCCAGGACAGACCCCATGCAAATGCCAACTGATATTAATGATTTAAACAAAAGACCTGAGGCAGAAAATTTACTAGGAATATATTCAAGCTTAAGAAATCAAAAGTTAGAAATTTCAGTAAATGAATTTAATGGAAAGCAATTTTCAGAATTTAAAGAAAAATTATCGGAAGCTCTAATTGAAAAAATAGAACCAATATCAAAAGAAGTAAAAAAATTAATAAATGATGAAAAATATTTAGATGAAATCTTATTAAATGGCGCTAAAAAAGCAGACAAAATTGCTATAAAAAAGATTAGAAAAATTAAAGAATTGGTAGGTTTTTAGGCAAATATATTAATTAGTGTTAATTTTGTCATTTATCATTATATATAAATAAATGTTCATCCAAACTGAGATAACACCTAACCCTAATTCACTTAAGTTTTTACCTGGAAAAGCTGTATCTAACAATGGTTCTTTTGAGATAACAAAAAAAGAGGAAATAGATAACGAATTAGTTAGAAATCTCCTGTCTATAAATGGAGTAACAGGGGTATTCTTGGGAGCAGATTTTTTGTCCATCAATAAGAACGAAGATATAGATTGGGAAGATATTAAACATATAGCTATTTCATTAATGAGTGAATTTTACTCAACAGGAAAAGAATTTGTTATTGCAAACGGACTTTCTGAAGAAGAAAAACAAGACCACAATGAAATTGAGAAAAAAATTATAAGTATTTTAGAAACGAAGATCAGACCTGCTGTTGCAAAAGATGGGGGTGATATTAAATTCAAAGAATTTAAAGACGGTGTTGTTAAAGTAGAATTGCAAGGAAGTTGCTCTGGTTGTCCAAGCTCAACCATGACTCTCAAACAAGGGGTTCAAAATCTTTTATGTCATTACTTGCCAGAAGTAAAAGAAGTAGTGGCAATATAGACATGATAAGAAATAAAATAATATTTTTGAAAATAAATAATTTTTTTAAAAAAAATAAAATTTCAATCTCTGAAATTCAAAAATATTTAAAGAAGAAAGAATTTCACACAAATAAAAAAATAAAAATCAACTCAGGATTAAATAATGTAGGTTCTTTATCTAGAACATTTTTATCTAGTTTAGTTATAATTTTATCCTTTATTGCTATTCCTATAGTTGTAGATTTTTCTGAAAAAAAAAATTTAATTTCTCAGAGCTTTCAAAATGATTCAAAAACCAAATTAAAAGAATTGCTAGAAAAACCAGAGACCAATTTAGATGATGGTTTGGAAAAAAAATTTTTATTTGATGATGTTTATGCATTAGATAATATGCCAGTCGATACTGTAAGATTGAGCGCTGCAACAATTCAGGAATTATTTAAGTCAACTAATTATAATTTGGATGATGTAAGGAAAAATAAATTAGTCAAACCAGTTACCTTAACATTATTACCTGAAGAGATAACAAAGATAGAAAACAGTGTTAAAAGAAAAAATTTATTTATTCAAATTATTTTACCCTTAATAATTAAAGAAAATAATTATATTAGACTAGATAGAAGAAAACTCTTTAGTATTTTAAATAAGAACAAAAACTCAAGAATTGAAAAAAGATGGCTTGGTTTAAAATTTAAACAGTATGGTGTAATAAACAAAGATGTCTCTACCCTAAAAATTAGAATGGATGAAATTCCAGTTTCTATGGCTATTGCTCAGGCTGCAAAAGAAACAGGATGGGGTACATCAAGGTTTGCCCAAGAAGGGAATGCGCTATTTGGTCAATGGACATGGTCAGGCGAAGGTATAAAACCAGCTGGTGCTGATAATAACTCTACACACAAAGTAATGAAATTTAAAATATTGCAAGCATCAGTCAAAGCTTATCAAAGAAATCTCAATACACATTCGTCTTATAAAGAGTTTAGAGGTGCCAGAGCCGAACTAAGAGACAATAAAAAAAAGCTTGATAGCCTTATCCTTAGTAATTATTTAGATAAATATGCAGAAACTGGAAAGCAATATGTTAAAATTTTACAGCAAATTATAAAACAAAATCAACTAACAGATTTTGATGATGCTAAGCTTCTTCCTTCTAGTATTAAGCTAGAGAGTTTGATTTAATTTTGTTTAATAGAAAATTGAACTCCAAACCATCTCCAAATTCCATTATCATTTAAAGAGCAGTTAATCCTCCCCCTCCGAAATAAAAATTTTTCTCTAAAATTGATCTTTAGTATATTTTTATTAAAATCAGTAGTAGATTTTTCCCATTGATTACCTTCGTCAGAAAAACAATTAATATTATCTAAATTTTTTTGTTCATCAAAAAATTCTACAGAGAAATTAGGTGGATTATTTCCAATTAGATACTTTTCTTTTGGAAATAAAAATTTGTATTGTAACGGTTGAAGGTCAATTAAAAATTGAAATCTTTTTAAGTCCCCATATTTTTCATTTATTGGAAATCTAGGTAGTTCATATTGATCTTTATTAATATCAATCACACCCGAATGTTGACCAAAAGAAAACTTAAAATTTTTAGCTATATGTTCTTTAATAAAATTGCTGTATTCGCCAAATGGATAAGAAAAAAAAATAGGATTATATCCAAGGTTCTTAATAAAAATTTTACTAGCAGTGTTAACATCGTTTATAAAATCAATATTTTTAAGATCAACCAAATAGTCATGTGTGTGAGAATGATTACCTATATGGGCAATGTTTTCTTTCTCTAATTCCTTTATTTGGTCCCAAGACATATACCCATTTTTCCCAATAGCTTCAGTTGAAACAAAAAGAATAAATGGAATTTTTTCCTCTTTTAAATAAGGCCAGGCAACTTCATAAAATGAAGAAAATGCATCGTCTATGGTAATAAGTATTTTCTTTTCCACTTTTGTATTATGAAAATTTTTTTCTAAATCTTTAGGGTTGTAAAAGTTATATTTAGAATTTCTGATTATTTTGATCTGTTGCTTAAAAACATCCATTTGGATATTGGTTGAGGGGTATTTATTTTCATTAAACCTATGATACATCAAGGTAAGAATACCTTTATCGTCAGAATAAGATTTGATATTATGATCTTCTGCTTTAGAGTTAGAATTAATTAATAATATTATAATGAATAATTTAATAGTAGATGCTGCCAGAGATAAAATTTTTTTAGCATTCATTGTTAGTGAAAACATTTATACTTGTACTCATGAAAATAGTAAAATTAATTTTGAAAAATTAATGATTTTAATTAATGAATTTTTAAAAAATAACAAAAAATCCTTAGATGATATAAGCGCAATTTATGTTAATAGAGGGCCTGGTAGTTTTGCGGGTATCAGAAACTCCCTATCAACAATTAAAGCTTTGTTTTTAACTAAAAAAATTGACTATTATTGCTTCAGTTTTGAAGATTTTAGGGAATATGAGGCCTTTAAATATGCTGATGTGCCACAGTTATGTGAAAAATATAAAATTAAAAAGAATTTGATTAATCCTATTTATTTAAGTTAAAATTAAATATGTCAGAAAATATTGAACAAAAATGTTTAGCCAAAGGAGTTAAACTTACCGATCAAAGAAAAATTATTGCTAAAATTATGTCAGAGTCAAATGATCACCCTAATGTAGACGAACTTTATAATAGAGTTTCAAAAGTTGACTCAAAAATTAGTATTGCAACAGTCTATAGAACAGTAAAACTATTTGAAGAATCGGGAATTTTAGCTAAACATGATTTTAAAGGTGGTAAAGCCAGATATGAGGAGTTAAATGAAGGTCATCACGATCACTTAATAGATGTTAAATCAGGAGAAATTATAGAATTTATTGATGAAGAAATTGAAAAATTACAGGAAAAAATTGCAGATAAATACGGTTATCGATTAGTAGACCATAAGTTAGAATTATATGGGGTTAAAAAAAAATCCTAAATTAATGTTGAAAAAAATATTTATCAAAACTTTTGGTTGTCAAATGAACGAATATGATTCAAATCGAATATTTGATATAGTTAAAAAAATAGGTTTTGAAAAAACAGATAAGTATGAGGATGCAAATTGTTACCTTTTGAACACCTGCCACATAAGAGATAAAGCAAAAGAAAAGGTCTACCACGAAATTGGAAGAGTAAAAAAAATTTTTAGGTTTAAAAAAAAACCAATTGTGATTGTAGCTGGCTGCGTTGCTCAAGCAGAAAATCAAGAAATGTTAAAGCGTGAGCCCTACATTGATATAGTGATTGGACCACAGTCATACCATAAGATTAATGATGCAATACAAAAACATACTAACAATAAGAAAAAAGAAGAAGAGACAGAATTTGATACTATTTCAAAATTTAATTACTTAAGTAAAATAAAAAATAAAAATAGTAAGGTGTCCTCATTTTTAACAATCCAAGAAGGGTGTGATAAGTTTTGTCATTTTTGTGTTGTTCCATATACACGTGGGCCTGAATATTCCAGACCATTTGATCAAATTATAAATGAAGCTAAGGAAATAATTCAAAGTGGTGCTAAAGAAATTATTCTTTTAGGGCAAAATGTTAACGCGTATAGTTACAAAGACGAAAACAAGAAATATAAATTGTCTGATATATTATTAGAGTTAGAAAACTTTAATGAGTTAGAAAGAATTAGATATACCACATCTCACCCTAAAGATATGACCGAAGATTTAATAAATGTTTATAAAAAATCAACTAAATTAATGCCCTTAGTGCATTTGCCTGTGCAAAGTGGATCAAACAAAATTTTAAAGCTAATGAACAGAAAACATACTATTGAAGAATATTTAATAATTTATGAAAAATTAAAAAAGATTAATTCCAATATAGAGTTTTCAAGTGATTTTATAATTGGATACCCAGAAGAAAACGACGAAGATTTTAAACACACAATTGATTTAATTGAAAAAATAAGATTTACCAACTCTTATTCTTTCATTTTTAGCCCAAGACCAGGCACTGTAGCTGCCCACCTAGAATTGATTGATAAAAAAAAATCAAAAGAAAGATTAGAAATAATTCAAAAAAAATTATTTGAAAATCAAATAAAAAAAAATAAATCTTTAGAGGGTGAGATTCTTAATGTTTTAGTTGAAAACAAAATGAAAGACGGAATTAAATTATTTGGTAGAACGGAATATATGACTTCTGTAATTTTTGACGGTAATACCAGCAATATAGGAAAAGTTGTACAAGTAGCAGTAAACAGCAGTAATCAAAATAGCTTGTTTGGTACGCTAAAAGAAAACTACAAACAGAAGGTAGCCTAAAAGTTGAGTAACATAACTTCAAAAAAAATTAATTCTACTTTAAAATTTGTCTATTCTGATAACAATTCTTTGAGTGTTATATTTCAGGATAATGATCTGTTAATGGGCGTGGTTGGTGAATTTAATAAAAACCTAAAAGAACTAGAGAAAATTACCAATATTAATCTACATTCTAGAGGTAATTCTATTTTGATAAAATCTACGCCAAAACAAAATGAAATTGTAAAAAATGCTATTCAATTTTTGGCTAATCAATTTTTAAATAATGGTAGTATAGAAAAAAAAGATATAATCTCCTCAGTAGATAAATTTATGATTGAAGAAAAAGTAAAAAACAATAATGTTTCAGACATAATTAAAACTCCAAAAAAATCAGTTATACCAAGATCAGAAAAGCAAAAAGAATATGTTAGAGCTTTAAGACAAAGTGATATTGTTATATCAGCGGGTCCCGCCGGAACAGGAAAAACATTTTTGGCAGTTGCTGTAGGCTTGACATTGTTGCTGGATAAGAAAATTGAAAGAATTATTTTGTCGAGGCCAGCAGTAGAGGCTGGTGAAAGACTAGGTTTTTTACCAGGAGACATGAAGGAAAAAGTAGATCCGTACTTACGACCATTATACGATTCTCTTTATGACCTTTTTGACTATGAAAAAATTCAAAGAATGATTGAGGTTGGAGATATTGAAATAGGACCCCTTGCATTTATGAGGGGAAGGACATTAAAAAACTCTTTTGCAATTCTAGATGAGGCACAAAATGCAACAGATACACAGATTAAAATGTTTCTAACACGTATTGGAGAAAATTCAAAAATAGTTATAAATGGTGATCCATCTCAAATTGATTTACCCCACAAGAATATGTCTGGATTAAATAGATCTAAAGAGTTATTGGGACATATAAACGAAATCTCTGTAGTGGATTTTGATCATTCTGATGTGGTTAGACACCCCCTAGTTTCAAAGATTGTAAAAGCGTATTCAGATCAAGAAAATGATTAACATTGATGTGGTTTCTGAGAGTAATCTCTGGAACAAAAAGATTAAAAAACCAAGAATTTTTTTTAACACTTTGGCACATGGTTTCCCTAAAAAATATAGATTCATTAAAAAAAAAATAAGTTTCACAATTTTACTATCAAATAATAAAAATATTAAAAAATTAAATAAAAAATTTAGAAATAAAAATAAAACAACAGATATTCTATCATTTTCTTCTGAAAAAAAAATTGATATAAAAAAATCACCTTATATTGGAGACATTGTTGTAAGTTACGAGTTTATAAACAAACCAAAAAGCTTAAGCACTCTGGAATTTAAGAATAAAATATCTAAAATTTTTATTCACGGTTTTCTTCATTTATTAGGTTATGATCACATTAAACTAAAGGATTTTAAAAAGATGCTTACTGAAGAAGAAAAAATTTATAAAACTATAAAAACAAAGATTGCTAAACTTGTTTAAAAAAGGTTTTCTAAATTCTTTATATATTTTTTTTTTAGGTGCAATAAGCGCTTATAGCTTGCCACCATATAATTACTTTATAATTAATTTTATTACTTTCTCTTTATTTTTTATTTTTCTTTTTAATAAAAAAAAGAATTTATCTAACAATAAATCTTTTTTTAAATATGGGTGGTATTTTGGATTTGGATATTTTTTATTTAGTTTGTATTGGATAGCTATTTCATTAACTTTTGATCAAAGTTTTCAATTCTTAATCCCATTAGCCATAGTTTTATTGCCCGCTTTCTTAGCTACATTTTATGGTTTAATGACATATCTATTTTCAATTTTCTATTCAAAAAATATCACAACTTCGTTTTTAATTTTTTCAATTCTATTTGGTGTAATCGAATTTATAAGAGGATCTATATTTACTGGTTTTCCCTGGAATTTAATCTCATTTAGTTTTTCAGATAGTGTTAATTTTATTCAAATTCTGTCTGTTATTGGAACTTATTCTTTTAATTTATTCTGTATATCTTTATTCACTATTCCTGCTGTATTTGTCTTAAGAAACTCAAGAAATGAAATTATAGTTTGTTTTATTTTTATTTTTATATCAATTGGTTTTCTAGTATTTGGTAACATAAAAAATAATAATTTCGAATCTCTAAAAAGTATAAAAAACTCTTATAAAATTAGGGCCGTGTCATCAAATATCAGTCTTGATCGATTTTACTCTAAGCAAGATGAGTTAAAAATAATTGAAGAGCTCATAGATTTAAGTGCACCAGAGAGAAAAAAACCAACAGTTTTTTTATGGCCAGAAGGAATTATTCCAGACAGCGATTTGAGCAATATAAAAAAATATAAAGATTTGTTTTCTAATAGTTTTGGTGAAGATGACATAATTATAATAGGTCTTAAGAGCACAGAACTTAAAGAGAATGAAGATTTGTTATTTAACTCAATGGCTATATTTAATAATAAACTAGACTTAATTCAAAGCTACAACAAAGTTGATCTTGTACCATTTGGAGAATTTATTCCTTTTAAAAATATTTTTAGATTAATAGGATTAAAAACTATTACAAATGAATATCAATCCTTTTCTAGTGGTAATATTAGGAAGCCACTTAATATAAAAAATGAAAAAATTGAATTAAATTTACTTCCTTTGATTTGTTATGAAATAATTTATTCAGGAAAATTATTTAAAGATAAAAACTTTGATTATATAATTAACATTTCTGAAGATGGTTGGTTCGGAAACTCTATCGGACCAAAACAACATTTTTCACATAGTATTTTTAGATCCATCGAGAGTGGTAAATATATAATAAGATCTTCTAATAACGGTATTTCAGCAGTTATAAATCCTATTGGTATTGTTGAGCAAAGAGTAAAATTTGGCTCAAAGGGCTTTGTTGAACTATCAGAAAGTAAGGTAATTAAACAAACGCTATTTATGTTGTATGGAAATATAATCTTTTTAATATCAATTTTATTATATATTTTTTTACTTTTTTCATTTATTAAGTTTGATAATGAGTAGTTTAAAAAATTTTTTATTTACAAGTGAATCTGTATCTGAAGGTCACCCAGATAAAGTATCAGATCGTATTTCAGACATGGTAGTTGATAGCTATCTATCAAATGATCCTTTTTCTAGAGTGGCATGCGAAACATTAACTACTACAAATAAAGTTGTTCTTGCTGGTGAAGTAAGAGGTCCTAAAATTAAAGAAGAGGATCTTATTCAAAAAGTTAGAGAGTGCATTAAAGATATTGGATATGATCAAGATGGTTTTACTTGGAGGGAAG
>Ga0307986_10000791_pt1 | contig 23317 bp, 21 predicted proteins | sample EllFjometageno82_FD_203170 | JGI IMG/M metagenome (GOLD analysis project Ga0307986, IMG submission 203170) | Marine microbial communities from Ellis Fjord, Antarctic Ocean - #82 | ecosystem: Environmental > Aquatic > Marine > Unclassified | place: Southern Ocean | collected 2014-10-09
AAAATATTTAAAAATGAAATATCTTTCAAATAAAAATGGCTTTTTAGGAATTGATAATAAAATCAATTTTAAAGAGAAAGTTATTGTAATTCCTTTTGGACTTGAAAAAACAGTTAGCTACGGTGGTGGTACAAGAAATGGACCTAAAGAAATTATTAAGGCCTCTCATCAAGTAGAATTATATGATGAAGAGTTGCATTGTGAACCATATAAAAAGATTGGAATTAAAACGTTAAAGCCATTCAAGATTGATAAAGACATTAAAAAAGCTCTAAAAAAAATGTCAGGCATAAACGAGGAAATTTTGAATAAAAAGCTTTTCCCTATTACTTTTGGTGGAGAGCATTCAATTACTCCTGGATGTATTGCACCATTTGTAAAAAAATATAAAAAAATTTGCTTATTGCACTTTGATGCACATGCAGATTTAAGGGAAAGTTATAATGGTGAAAAATTTTCACATGCATCAGCTATAAAAAGATGTCTAGATTATAAAAATGTGTCTATTATTTCTTTTGGTATTAGAAATATATCTAAAAGTGAAATACCTTTTTTAAAGAAAAACAAAGCAAGAATTAATATTTTTTGGGCTAAAGACAAATTAAAGTGGGACTTAAAAAAATTTAAAAAAATGATAAAAGATAAAACTGTTTATCTAACGTTTGATGTCGATGGATTAGATTCAAGCATTATGCCAGCAACAGGAACTCCTGAACCAGGCGGATTACTATGGGATGAAACTTTAAATATTATTAAAATTGCTGCAAAAAATTCAAATATTGTTGGTGCTGATATTAATGAATTATCGCCGATTAAAGGTTTTAACTCTTATAATTTCTTGGTAGCAAAATTAGCCTATAAAATTCTTTCTTATACTTTTGAATTTAAGCGATAGTAAAAGATACGATGGTATTCATTGCATGAAACAATAAGATCCAGATTTAAGTTAATTTTTTATATCTAGTATATTCCAAGATATTCTGACTACAGCACCTTTTAAGTCTTCTTTATTAGAAAAGCTTAATCGTGCATTTTTTCTTTCTAGAAGTGTTTTGCCTAGAAAAATACCCAATCCAAGGCCAGCTTTATTGTTTGTTTTTTTTGATTTTGATTTTAAATATGGTTCACCAATAAGCTTTATAATATCTTCTGCAAAACCTGGTCCGTCATCATTAATTGACAGCTTAAGTTTTTCATCATCACTTATTAATTTTATGGTTACTTCTTCGTCTGCAAATTTAATAGCATTTCCAATAAAATTTCTTAATCCATAAACAATTTCTGGAGATCTTTTAATGTTTATCTTATTTTTATCTTCATTTTCAAATAAAGTAATTTTCTTATCTGTGTTTTCTTTAAATGAAGTAATAATTTCCTCTAAAAGATCTTCCACTTTTATTAGGTTAATAAATTGATCATCAATTATTTCTTTTTTTGAAATTTGTTTTAAGATTTCACTACATCTCTTAGCTTGGCTTATTAATAGGTCTAAATCTTTTGAATGTTTTGACTTGTCTCCAATTTCTTTTTTAAGCTCTTTAGCCACTACTGAAATTGTAGCAAGTGGGGTACCTAAAGAATGCGCTGCAGCTGCAGCCTGTCCACCAAGTGAGTCTAATTCGTACTCTTTTGCCATTACCTGTTGAAGTTTGTCTAATGCTTCTGATCTTTTTTTTGTTTCACCTGAAAATTTTATTCCAAAATAACTTAAAAAAACTAATCCAATAATTATAGAAACCAGAGCACCAGTTAGATAATATTCTGGAAAGTTAAAATTATAAATATCTGAACCTGGGAGTATCTTGTGATATTTCTTCAAAAAAAATAGTAATCCTGTGGTTAGAGTTCCAAGAATTATTGTGGTCCCCATGCTTAAGAATGTTGAGGAGACTATAGTAGGTATGATTATAAGAAGGGAAAATGGATTAAATATTCCTCCTGTTAAATAAAGTAAGACGCTTAGCTGCAATAGATCATAAGCAAGGAAAAGGGCAGAGTTGAAATCTTTTAATTGATTTGTTTTAATTCTAAATTGAAGAATTATATTTGTTATAAAGCCTATTGTGATAATAATATGTGTTTCAATGATAGGAAGATCTAGTTTTAAAAAAAAATAGACAAAGTTAATTGCTAATAACTGTCCAATAATAGCAATCCATCTTAGATTTACTAATGTTTTTTTATCTAAATTAAGATTCTCTTCTAATCTAAATAGAGTAGAAAAATTCATTTTAAAAATTAAATATCTAGATTGGCTACTTCTAAAGCATTACTTGTAATAAATTCTTTTCTAGGAGCAACATCGTCTCCCATTAAAATATCAATAAGTTTTTGATCATCTTTAGATTTTTCTTTTGTTTCTTTAGAGTACTGTACACGTAATAATGTTCTATTTTCTGGATTTAATGTGGTCTGCCAAAGTTCTTCTGGATTCATTTCTCCTAAACCCTTGAATCTTTGAATAGATAATTTTTGTCTTTGTTCTTCCATAAATTTGTTAAATTCTGAAGATCCCTTCTTTATTTTTTTTCCAGTTTTTTCAGATATTTGTAAAATATACTCCTCCAAACTTTTCTCATCTTTTATATAGGCACTTTTTGTTCCTTTTGTTACTTTAAATAAAGGTGGTTGTGCTAAATACAAGTGCCCATTTTCAATTAGTTGATTAAAAGGAAAATTATTAAAAAAAGTTAGCAATAACGTTCTAATATGCGATCCGTCTACGTCAGCATCCGTCATGATTATGATCTTGTCGTATCTCAAGTTTTCTAAGTTAAAATCTTTAGAACCTGTGCCTAGTGCATTAATTAAGGTCACTACTTCGTTAGATGACATCATCTTTGCAAGTGCTTTTGTTGCGTAATCATTGGCAATTCCATTAGCTCTAGTTTTGTTATTTACATAGGTGTTTAATATTTTTCCTCTTAAAGGTAAAACAGCTTGGTACTTTCTTGATCTTCCTTGTTTGGCTGATCCACCAGCAGAATCTCCTTCTACTATATAAAGTTCTGTTCCTTCTCTTTTTGAAATTTGACAATCTGCTAATTTACCCGGTAAGCCTGATAATTCGAATGTTCCTTTTCTTCTTACACTATCACGTGCTTTTCTGGCTACATCTCTTGCGATAGCAGCTTGTAAAATTTTTTCTAAAATATTTCTGGTAACAGACGGATTTTGATCGAACCAAGTTGCAACTCTTTCATTAACTACGCTTTCAACAATTAATCTTATTTCTGATGAAACTAATTTATCTTTTGTTTGAGAAGAAAATTTTGGATCTGGCATTTTAATGGACAGTACGGCTACTAGTCCTTCTTTGATGTCATCTCCAGAAATAGTGACTTTATTTTTTTTACCTAAATTTTTATCATTTGCATATTTGTTAATTACTCTGGTTAAAGCACTTCTAAAACCAAGAAGGTGAGTTCCTCCATCTTTTTGATGGATATTGTTTGTAAATGCTAAAACATCTTCTGAGTATCCAGCATTCCATTCAAAAGAACATTCAACTACTACTTTATTTTTTTCAGCTGTTACAAATATTGGTTTTTTAAATATTGCAATTTCATTTTTATTAATTAATTGAGGTTTTTTGTGATTAATATATTTAACAAATTCTACAATACCACCTTCATATTTATTGACATATTCCTTAGACTTTGCCGTAGTATTGTCTGTCAAAATAATACTTATACCTTTGTTTAAGAAAGCTAGTTCTCGCATTCTTTTTTGTAAAATTGTAGAACTAAACTTTGTTGAGGTAAAAATTTCTTTTGAAGGTAAAAAAGTTATTTTTGTTCCTTTTTTTTTTGTTTTACCTATTTCTTTTAAGGGCTTTATTGAATTTCCATCTTTAAAAGATATTAAATATTCTTTGCCATCTCGAAAAATATTTAGTTCTAATTTTTCAGAGAGTGCATTAACAACAGAAACACCAACTCCATGCAAACCTCCTGAAACTTTATAAGAATCGTGATCAAATTTTCCACCAGCATGTAATTGAGTCATAATTACTTCTGCCGCAGACATCTTTTCTCCTTTATGCAAATCAACGGGTATTCCTCTACCGTCGTCTTCTACTGTGATAGAGTTGTCTTTGTTCATGCTTATTGAAATATTTTGACAATGGCCCGCTAACGCTTCATCGATAGAATTATCTACTACCTCAAAAACCATGTGATGTAGACCAGAGCCATCGTCTGTATCACCAATATACATACCTGGTCTTTTTCTAACTGCGTCTAACCCTTTTAGAACTTTAATAGAATCAGCACTATAAGTTTGATTAGGTAATTTTTCTGAATTTTTTGACATTTATAATAGATTTAAAGATGCAAGCTTATATCATTTTTTTTTACTTTTATGAAGTTGATTTGGACTTGGTTCATAAATTAAACATTCTTATCACGGATTTTGAAACAAAAAAAATGTGAAAATAACTGATTAGATTTTCATTGGCATTACTACATAATAACTATTTTTATCAGACATATCCTCCACTAATACTGGGGACACGGGGTCTTTTAAGTTAATTTTTAAATTTTTGTCCTCTACCTCCGAGGCGATATCAACTAAATATTTTGAATTAAAACTAACTGTCATCTCTTCGGCAGTAAAATTTGCTTTGATAACTTCATTTCCTTCTCCAGAGTTAGTGCTGTTAACAGAAAATTTAATATTATCTTTACCTAAAACTAATTTTACTCCTTCTTTACGGTCTAACGATACTGTAATAACTCTTTCTATGGCTTGAACAAAGTCTATAGAGCTAACTGTTAGTGTCTTATCATTTCCTACTGGGACCACTTTTCTATAATCAGGAAATTTACCATCTATAACTTTGGAAATTAATTTAGCTTTTCCAATTTTAAATTGGATTTTAGTATCACTTGTCTGAATAAGAACTTTTTCATTTGTGTCTGCTAATAAATTACACAACTGAAAAACAGTCTTTTTTGGGAGAATTAAAGAGTGAAACGTTTTACCTGACTCGATTTCAATACTGCTAGAAGATAATCTATGACTATCTGTGGCTACACCTGTTAAATATGTTCTATTTTGAGATTCTGTAGTGTGTAGATATATTCCATTTAAATAGTGTCTAGTGTCATCATTTGAAATTGAAATTTTTGCTTTATTAAGAAGTGCAAGAAACTTAGATTTATTAAATGAAATTTCATTATCTTCAAAATCATCTGCAAAATTTGGAAAACTGTCAGTTGGTAAACACAATAAGTTAAAATCAGAGCTATCTGCAATTAAGCTTAATTTATTTTCACTTTTTAAATTGAATTTTACCTCTGAATTACCTGATATTTTTCTGAGTATGTCGTACAAGATTGTTGCTGATGTTGTGGTAGCTCCATCTTTTTCAACTTCAATTTCACTAATTTCGTCATAAAATATTATATCTAGATCTGTTGCAATTATAGATAATTTACCATTTTTAACTTCTAATAAAACATTTGACAAAATTGGGAGTGTACTTTTTTTTTCTATTATACCTTGAGCCAAAGTAAGTGATTTTAATAAAGAGTCTCTTTTAATTACAAATTGCATTTACTCTACTCTTCTAGCAACAAGGTACGTAGCTGATCAATATTTTTTTTCATTTCATCATCTTTTTCTGAAAGTCTTGTTATCGTTTTGACGGCATGAATAACGGTAGTGTGATCTCTATTCGCAAAACGTCTTCCGATTTCAGGTAATGATCTAGTTGTCATTTTCTTCGCTAGATACATTGCAATTTGTCTTGGCCTAGCTAGAGGTCTAGATCTTCTTTGAGACAACATCTCCGCTAATGGAATATTAAAAAAATTTGATACTGTGTTTTGTATTTTGTCTACAGTAATAATTCTCGCTTGGTTAAAAACGTCTTTAAGTATGTTTTTGCAATCATTTATAGTTAAAGTTTTTTTGTGTATTTTACTAAATGTAACCACTCGATTTAAAACACCAATTAGTTCTCTAATATTTGTCTTACTTTCGGTGGCTATAAAATTTATAACCTCTTCACTAATATTACTGTTTTCTTTAAACTGACTCTGGATATCTTCTAATCGTTTTTTTATAATTTTTATTTTAAGGTCTAAATCAGGAGCATCTATATCAACTACTAAACCACCAGCTAATCTAGATTTAATTCTTTCCTGTACTCTATCTAATTTCATAGGCGCACGATCTGCTGAGATAATTATTTGAGAGCTTTTGTCTATCAAGCTATTAAATGTATGAAAAAATTCTTCCTGTAGACCTTCTTTTCCTCTTATGAACTGAATATCATCAATGATAAAAACAGATGATTTTCTAAAAAAATCTTTAAAGCTAACCATGTCATTTTTTTTAATTGATTTAATAAAATGGTACATAAATCTCTCGGCTGAAATAAACATTACATTAGTCTTTTTTTCAAGTTCAAGGCCAATTGCATTTAATAAATGTGTTTTACCTAAACCTACACCTCCATATATATATAGTGGATTATACCTTGAAATTTGTTCACAGATTTTTTTTGAAGAAGAAAGAGCAATCTCATTACTAGATCCTGATACAAAGTTATCGAAATTTAAATTAGGATTGAGTCTATTATAATTTAATATTGAATCTTTAATCTCGGTAACCTTGGTAAAATCATCTATTCTCAGAGCATCATTAGCATTGATCTTGTGTTCTTCTAATATTTTAAACTCCACTCTATTAACGCTATTTTTGAACGTCTTTAATTGAGATAATATTTTATCTAAATACCTGGAAACTATCCAATCTCTAAAAAATCTCGTCGGAACTCCTAATACAAGATAATCATTATATTCTTTCAATAAAGAAATATTTTTTAACCAGCTAGAGTAAACTTCTGTTCCGAAAAGTTTTTCAAATGAACTTTGAACATTTTCCCAAACTAAAGTTTTTTCTTCTTCGTTTAAAAAGATTTCTTGATTTTTTATAGATTTTTTTTCCATTTTCTTGAAAGCTCTTCTATTTTCTAATAAATACATTTGCAAGAAATACTTTTATAAATCTAAAAATAAATTTTTACGTTGTATTTTTATAGACAAAAAAATTAAATTTTTTTTACAACTAAAAGTTTAAATTAATATGGAAATGTTTATTTTTCTAATACCCATGCAGAAATTAATAAAACTTTTCTACAACTTAAAAGTTAAAGCTATATTTAGTTTTTATTTTCTAAATGTAGTATCAGGACTGAAAAGTTAAACTCACAAGTTGAACAACTTAAAATTGTTTTAGAAAAAAAAATTATATTTTTTTTGAGATTTTTGATATTTTTCTTGACGCTGTTTTCTTATTTATTGTCCCTGCTTTTGTTGCTTTCATCAGAATGGATTGAAATGTGTTAAAAAAGTTTTTAATTTTATCTTTTTCACCTTTCTTTATTAAATCTTCCATTTTTTTTATAGCAGCTCTATACTTACTTTTTCTTAGCCTATTAACAGCTGTCTGCTTTGTTACTCTTCTTACTCTTCTTATTGCTGAAGCTGTATTTGGCATATTTTCAAAGTATATATCTTCTTAAAACAGGAGGGTCAACTTCAATTATTTTTGACATTTATAACAAAAGAATGAAGAGCGATTAGAAGTATACACTTTTTTTATAGTTCCTAAACATTTGGGCCTATTACAGCTTGCTTTTTCTCTTCCATAAACGTTAAATTTTTGCTGAAAATTTCCACTTTGTCCTTCCACGCTAGAAAAATTTTTTATGGAAGAACCACCTAGTGAAATGGCTTGTTTTAAAATTTTTTTTGTAAACTTTATAATTTTTTTTATTTCTACATGATTAATTTTTGTAACACTTCTAATTGGGTTAATTTTACATAAAAATAAAATTTCATTGCAGTATATATTTCCTAATCCAGCGATAAACCTTTGATCCATCAATAAATCTTTAATTTTTACTTTTTTATTAAGAATATATTTATAAAAATAATTTAGGTTAAAATCACTAGATAAAGGCTCTGGCCCAAGAGACACGAGATGACTACAGTTCAATATATCTTTGCTAGGAAATATTTTAATAAAACCAAATTTTCTTACGTCGTTATAAATAAGTTTGATTTTTTTATTAAAAATAAAAGTTACATGATCGTGTTTTGTATCATTTTTTTTTAATGAGTAATAAAAACTAGTTTTATATTTTTTATTATCATCAATTATAAAAAATTTTCCTGTCATGCCAAGATGCACTAAAATAGTAGAATTATTTTTTAAATTAATTATTAAATATTTTGATCTTCTTTGAATAGATATTATTTTTTGGCTTTTAATTTTGCTAAATTCTTTTTTGTTTATTTTATACCTAAGTTTATTATTGTTAACATTAACGCTATTTATCGTTAGATTTTTAAGTTTATTCTCTAGAGACTTTTTAACAACTTCTACTTCTGGCAATTCTGGCATATAATTTAATTATGAATATCTATAATCAAGATAAAACAAAATTAGTCAACTCTGTATTTAGTGAGGTGCATAAGAACTATGATTTAATGAATGATCTGATGTCTTTAGGCGTACATAGACTTTGGAAAAGAAACTTAATTAATTGGATGAACCCACAGCCTGGAAATCAAATAGTTGATGTAGCCGCAGGTACAGGTGATCTAGCTAAGATGATTTCAAAAAAAAATAATAATAAAAATGTTTTCTGCTGTGTAGAACCAAACAAAGAAATGTTGGAAATGGGTAAGAAAAAACTAAAAACATTAACTAATATTAAATGGTATTTAAATTCTGCAGAGAAATTACCCTTCAAAGATAACACTTTTGATTTTTATACAATAAGTTATGGAATAAGAAATGTTACAGATATAAATCAGTGCTTAAAAGAATCTTTTCGTGTGTTGAAACCTGGTGGACGTTTTTTTTGCTTAGAATTTTCTAAGGTTGAGAATGAAATTATAAACTCATTATATCAGAAATATTCCCGACTAATTCCAGTAATTGGTAAGATTGTAATGGGCAACAAAGAACCATATGAGTATTTAGTTAATAGTATAGAAAAGTTTTATACCCAATATGAACTTGTAGATTTATTGAAGAAAAATAAATTTTCAAATGTTGAATTTAGAAATTTATCTAGTGGCATTTCTGCTATACACTCAGGTTGGAAAATCTAAATATGTTCAAAAGTATTTTTCAATTATTCAGAATAGCTAGAAAACTTGCTTCTTCAGGAGCGGTTGAAACTGTTAATGAGGTTTATGATGTACCTTTTGTTATAAAATTATTTTTTGATCTTTTTGCAATCGGATCACCCAAAAAACTAATAAATAAATCTAAAAAACCTGGGGAGAAATTGTGCGATGCATTAGAAGGCATGGGTACTACGTTTATAAAACTTGGTCAATTTCTGGCTACTAGACCTGATATTATAGGAGAAACTTTAGCCAATGACTTGATTAAGCTACAAGATAGATTACCTCCATTTGAACTTTATGAATCTAAGAAAATTTTAAAAAAAGAAATTAGTGAAAGCTTGTATCGGAATATAATTGAGCTAAGTGAACCCATAGCAGCGGCTTCTATTGCACAAGTGCATATAGCAAAAATAAAAATTGATAATAAACAAAAAGAGGTTGCTATAAAGATTTTAAGACCTGATATCGAAAAACAATTTAATGAAGAGCTTGATGCATTAATGTTATTTGCTTACATTATAGAAAGTTTATTTTCGAAGACAAAAAGACTTAAATTGATAGAAGTTGTCCATTTATTAAGGGAGATAACTAATATTGAAATGGATTTAAGGTTTGAAGCTGCAGCTGCAAATGAATTATATGAAAACACTAAAAATGACACAGGATTTAACGTTCCCAAAATTTATTGGAATTATACTTCTAGAAAAGTTCTTACTTTAGATAAAGTTGATGGTGTTTCAATAAGAGAACAAGAACTATTAAAAAAATCTGGTATAGATTTAAAAATACTTTCAGAAAATTTAATACAACATTTTCTTAAACAAGCAGTTAGAGACGGTTTTTTTCATGGAGACATGCACCAGGGGAACTTATTTGTTGATCAAAAAGGTAATATTATTCCTGTTGATTTTGGAATTATGGGTAGATTAGACAAAAATAACAGAAAATATTTAGCAGAAATCTTGTACGGATTTATTCAGAGGAATTATGTAAAAGTTGCTGAAGTTCATTTTGAGGCTGGTTTAGTTCCGCAAAATGCTTCTAAAGAAGAGTTTGCACAGGCATTGAGGTCTGTTGGAGAACCTATTTTTGGCCAGTCAATTAAAGATATTTCAGGTGGAAACTTACTGGCTCAACTATTTGAGATTACAGAAAAATTTAATATGCCTACACAAACACCTCTTTTGTTATTACAAAAAACTATGGTTACTGTAGAAGGTGTGGCTAGAAAACTTTATCCTGAAACTAATATATGGGAAACATCTAGGCCTGTATTAGAGGATTGGATTAAAAGTGTAAAAAGTCCTAAAGCCACTATAGAAACAGCTATCAATACTTCTTCTGAAATTTTAAAAAGAATACCTGATTTTCCTAATTTTATGGATAAAGCAAATTATGCCCTACAGTTATTGGCTGAGGGTAAATTAAATCTAGGCTTAAAAAATAACAGAGGATTAGAAATCGAAGAAATAAAGTTAAAAAACTTAAGAAACAATATCATCATGAGTTTTTTAGGTATTGTAATTGCTGTTTTATTAGTATTCTAATTGCTACAATGTTGATGCAAAAAACAAAAGTTCTATTAATAATTGGTGGAGGTATCTCCGCCTATAAAGCTCTAGACCTTATTCGGTTACTCATTAAAAATAACATTGAAGTAAAAACAATATTAACAAAAAGTGGCAAAAAGTTTGTTACATCTTTATCTATAACTTCTTTATCAAATAACAAAGTTTTCGAAGATATGTTTGACGTAAATAATGAAAAAGAAATAGATCATATTTCTTTATCCCGTTGGGCCGATATAATTTTAATTCTTCCCACAACGGCAAACATGATGACAAAATTAAGTGCTGGAAAAGCTGAAGATTTAGCAACTACCGTTATTTTAGCATCTAATAAAGACGTTATTTTAGTTCCCGCAATGAATGTTAGGATGTGGCTACATAAAGCAACACAAAGCAACTTCAAGATTTTGCTAGACTACGGATATAAATTTATTGGACCAATAAAAGGTTCAATGGCTTGTGGAGAGTATGGTGAAGGTAAGATGTCAAGTCCTCGTCAAATTTTTTCGTACCTAAAAGACTATTTTAAAAATAAAAACTTAGTAAAAAAAAATAAAATTAATGCGCTCGTTACTACGGGTCCAACACGAGAATATATTGATCCTGTCAGATATATCTCTAATGAGTCTAGTGGCAAACAGGGATATGAAATAGCCTTAGCGCTATCAAAGCTAGGGATAAACACTACTTTAGTGTCTGGTCCTACCTCGTTGAATTATTCAAAAGACATTAAAGTAAAAAAAATAAATAGTGGTGAGGAAATGATGGATGTTGTGCAAAAACTTTTACCAGTAGATATAGCTATTTGTGCTGCGGCTGTATCTGATTTTAAACCCAAAAACAAAAGTAAACAAAAAATAAAAAAAAATAAGAAGAGTTCCTTCAGTTTAGATTTAGAAAAAAATAAAGATATTTTGGAGTATCTTGGAAAAAACAACAAATTAAGACCTAAAATGCTTGTTGGTTTTTCTGCGGAGACAGAAAATTTAATTGAAAATTCTATAAAAAAATTAAATAATAAATATTGCGATATAATTGTTGCTAACGATGTTTCAAAAAAAAAATCAGGTTTTAATGTAGATTTTAACAAAGTATCAATTATAGAAAAAAATGGAAAAATTGAAAATCTTCCTAGAAATAAAAAAAGTTATGTTGCTTCAATAATTGTAAAAAAAATAATAGATAAATTTTTAATTAATGACAAAAATTCAAATTAAGAAATTATCACCTTCCGCGTCAATTCCTAAATACGAAACTCTCGGTTCTTCAGGTATGGATATAGCTGCGCATCTAGAAAACAAAATAGTAATTAACCCTGGAGAAAAAGCTTTAGTCTCAACCGGTTTTGCAATAGCCATCCCAAGAGGTTATGAGGTTCAAATAAGACCTAGGTCTGGTTTAGCAGTTAAAAAAAATATTACAGTTTTAAATACACCTGGAACTATTGATGCAGATTACAGAGGTGAAATTAAAGTTATCTTAATTAATCATGGTAAAGAACAATTTGTTATTGAAAATGGAGAGAGAATAGCTCAAATGGTTGTGTGTCCCGTTATTCAAGCTAATTTAGAGGAAGTTAAAGAATTAAATGAAACAGATCGAGGCGCGGGTGGCTTTGGCTCCACTGGTACTAAATAATCCCAATTATGAAAATGGGTGGTAACGATCTTTTACGATACTCAAAACAAATAATACTAAAGCAAGTTGGTATCTTGGGCCAAAAAAAAATTTATTCTACAAAAGTTCTAATAGTGGGTATGGGTGGCTTAGGCTGTCCTGTAGCCTTGTATTTAAGTAATCTGGGTATAAAAAAAATTGGTATTGCTGACCATGATAAAGTTGATTTTTCAAATCTTAATAGACAAATTTTATTTAATACGAAAGATGTTGGAAAACTCAAAGTTGTTCAAGCAAAAAAAATTTTACAGAAAATAGACAAAAATATTAAAATTAATATTTACAAAACAAAAATTATTAAAGAAAATATTCAAAATATTTTAAATAAATATGACATTATTTGTGATTGTTCCGATAATTTTACTACAAGATATTTACTTAATGACTTTTGTTTAAGGAATAAGAAGATATTAATTTCTGCAGCAATAAGTAAATTTGAAGCTCATATATTTAATTTTAATTTTTCTAAAAATGTTCCCTGTTATAGATGTTTTATGCCAGAAATACCTGGTGAAGAGGACAAGTGTGATTCTGATGGAATCTTACCGACTGTTGCTGGCATTGCTGGAACACTACAAGCTAACGAAGTGGTTAAGTCTATTTTGGATAAAAAAAATGAGCTAATTGGAAAAATGATAGTTTTTAATACACATAGTTTAAATTTTCGAAAAATTAAACTTACTAAAAATAGTGACTGTATTACGGAATGTAATAAAAGATGATTAGAGTACTGATTTTTACTTTTGCGGTAATAGTTGCTTCATTTAATTCTTTATCAGCAGAAGAATATTTTTCAACTTTACGTTATGATAATGTTAACTTAAGACAGGGCCCCTCTAAAAGTTATCCTATAAAAATTTTTTATAAAAAAAAATATCTTCCTGTTATAGTTCAAGACACTTCTGGTAATTGGAGAAAAATAAAAGATCATGAAAACAATACTGGTTGGATACATCTTTCACAGTTATCGAAAAAAAAAGCAGCGATAACTATAAATGAGCAAGTTGTAGTATTTAAAAATTCTACTATATTTTCAAAACCTTTGGTTGCTCTTGAAAAGGGTCGCCTTATTTTAGTTTATAAATGCGGTGATGTTTGGTGTAAAATTAAAACTGATAAATATAAAGGTTGGGTAAAAAAAATAAGTCTTTGGGGCAATCTTTAATTGAATCTATCCTCTAACATGCAGGCAACTAAATGAATACGTTCCTGCTCACCTCCATTGAAAAAATTATGATACTTTGTATTGTTAGTTATCGTAACTGATCCGTCTGCAGGTAAATGTTTTGCAATGTTCTCTATAACCATCATGCACCCAGGATTTGTAATTATAGGAATATGTAGTCTTGGCTCTGGGTCTCTGTGCCAGCTTAAAGTTGATCTTGGTTCTTTTAGTAAAATTCTGATTCTACCGATTTTAAAATTTTTTTTTAAAGTTTTGTAAACTTCTGCAAAATAAGTGTTTTCAAATTCTGGTACTAACTGTGTATATTTTGATTCATCAATGTCTATATCTCTTGCCACTTCTTTTCCTGTTTCATCAGGCTTAGTCCAATACACTCCTCTGATATTATTTCCTTTAATTGAATTATCGTCATTTGGAATTTGATTTAGCGATATAGCACCAAAGTTTGAAACTCCAGGTGAGTCGAACTTCTTTTTCTTTAATACGTCTTCAAGATCTTTCCTTAGTTTTGATATATCAAAATTAAGTTTAGGCACTTTATAGAAATCTTTAAAGTTAATATTACCCATATATTTATATCTATTTACACTAATTATTATCTAAATAACTGTGATTTTTTGTCCCTCAGTTGCTTTATTATTATATAATTAATATGTATATCAAGTTAAATATTATCAAAATATGCAAAAAAATAGTTTTAATTATAAAGAATTAATAGAGTGTGGAAATGGCAAGCTCTTTGGTGAGGGAAATGCTAAATTACCTCTGCCGCCGATGCTAATGTTCGACCGTATCTCTGAAATTACTAGTGACGGAGGCCTTTATAAAAAAGGTAACATTAAAGCAGAGCTGGATATTAAAAAAGATATGTGGTTTTTTGATTGTCATTTTAAAAACGATCCAGTTATGCCGGGATGTTTAGGGCTTGATGCGATGTGGCAACTAGTCGGTTTTTATTTGGGATGGTTAGGTGACCCAGGCAAAGGTAGGGCTTTAGGAGTAAATGATGTTAAATTTACAGGAGAAGTTTTACAGACTGTTAAGCTTGCTACCTATGAAATTAATATAAAACGAATTTTGAGAAAAGAAGGAACAGCAGTTGGTCTAGCAGATGGAATATTAAGTGCTGATGGTAAAATTATTTATAAAGCTTCAAACTTAAAAGTAGGTGTATTTAAATCATGAAACGAGTAGTTGTTACAGGAGTTGGAATTGTTTCATGCCTTGGAAATAACCAAAGTGAGGTTTATGATTCATTGTTAAATACAAGATCTGGTATAGGATTTTCAGAAGAATACAAAAAATACAATTTTAAAAGTCAAATCTGTGGAATTCCAAAAATTAAAGTCGAAGATCATATTGATAGAAAGATAATTAGATTCATGGGTGAAGGATCAGCCTACAACTACATAGCTATGAAGGAGGCTGTAATAGACTCAGGTTTAGAAGAAAAAGATGTTAGCAATGAATTAACTGGAATAATAATGGGTTCTGGTGGACCTTCTGTTAAAAATGTAGTCCATGCAGTTGATTCTACTAGAGAAGTAGGGCCTAAAAAGATGGGACCATTTGTTGTTCCACGAACAATGGCAAGTACAGTTTCTGCTACGCTAGCTGTCCCATTTAAAATTAAAGGAGTTAATTACTCAATAAGTTCTGCTTGTGCAACTAGCGGTCACTGTATTGGTAATGGAATGGAGTTAATACAATCAGGTAAACAAAAAATTGTTTTTGCTGGTGGAGGAGAAGAAATTCATTGGGCCATGTCTGCTATGTTTGATGCCATGACAGCTTTATCGTCAAAATATAACGAAACACCTGAATCTGCATCTAGACCTTATGACAAATCTAGAGATGGATTTGTAATTGCTGGTGGAGCAGGTGTTATAGTTTTAGAAGAATTAGAACATGCTAAAGCAAGAGGTGCTAAAATTTATGCTGAACTAACTGGCTATGGAGCAACTTCTGATGGTTATGATATGGTAGCCCCATCAGGTGAAGGTGCGGTTAGATGCATGAAAATGTCTCTCAAAACTGCGAGAAATAAAATTGATTATATAAATACTCACGGGACTTCGACGCCAGTAGGGGATATTACTGAATTAAGAGCAGTTAAAGAGGCCTTTGGAGACAATATTCCAAAAATAAGCTCGACAAAATCTTTAACTGGCCACCCATTGGGTGCAGCATCAGTCCATGAAGCAATTTACTGTTTGATTATGATGAAAAATAATTTTATAGCTGCATCTGCAAATATTACTGAGATGGATGATGAAGCAAAGAAATTTCCTATAGTTACTAAAGTTGAAAAAAATGTGAAACTAAATTCTGTTATGTCTAATAGCTTTGGATTTGGTGGAACGAATGCAACTTTAATTTTTGAGAAAGTTTAGTTTATGAGTTTATTAAAAGGCAAAAAAGGATTGATTATGGGTGTAGCAAATGAAAGATCTATTGCCTGGGGTATCTCTCAAAAGTTAGCTGGGGCTGGAGCTGAGTTAGCTTTTACGTATTTGGGTGATGCTTTAAAAAAGAGAGTTATACCGCTTGCCAAATCTTTGAATTCAGACTTTACACTCAGTTGCAATGTTGAAAATAAGGATGAGACTATAAAACTTTTTGAGGACATTAAAGCTAAATGGGAGCAGATAGATTTTGTAATTCATGCAGTTGCATTTTCAGATAAATCGGAATTATCAGGAGAATACCTAAATACAACTAGAGACAATTTTTTGAAGAGCATGCTAATTTCATGTTTTTCCTTTACAGAAGTAGCTAAAGAAGCATCAAAAATAATGAAAGATGGAGGCAGCATGTTGACTCTAACTTACGAATCCACAAAAGCTATTCCAAACTATAATGTTATGGGTGTATGTAAGTCAGCCCTTGAAGCAAGTGTAAAATATTTAGCGAGAGATCTTGGAACAAAAGGTATTAGAGTAAATGCAATTAGTGCAGGGCCTATCAAAACACTTGCAGCCTCTGCAATAGGTGATGCAAAATTTTTATACAAATGGAATGCAGATCATTCTTTTTTAAAAAGAAATGTTGATATTCACGATGTTGGAAATTCTGCTTTATATTTAACGAGTGACCTTGCTGCGGGGGTTACTGGCGAAATACACTATGTAGATGCTGGATATAATAAAGTTGGAATGCCCGACCCTAAAAACATTACTTAAAATTTAGTTATGGTTATAATTATTCGGCTGTTGCTTGTTTAATGGACAGTTTAACTTTTCCTCTATCAAAGCCCAAAACTTTTACAGAAACTTCATCTCCTTCTTTTACAACATCGCCAACTTTTTCTACTCTTTTTGCTGCAAGTTCTGAGATATGAACTAAGCCATCTTGTTTTCCTAAGAAATTAACAAAAGCCCCAAATTCCATTACTTTGACAACTTTACCTTTATAAATTTTTCCAACTTCAGCTTTTGCAACTAAACTCTTAATAATATCAATTGCTATTTTTCTAGATTCCTCATCTGGTGCTGCTACTGTTACTTCTCCAGTATCTTTTACGTCTACTTTAGCTCCTGATTTTTCTACAATCTCTCTAATAGTTGCTCCACCTTTTCCTATAACAGTTGCTATGTCTTTTTTATCTACCGTTACAATTTCCATTTTAGGTGTGTGTTTAGAAAATTCTGTTCGTGATACCTTTAAAGCTTTGTCCATTTCTCCTAGAATGTGTTCTCTTCCACCCTTTGCCTGGTCTAAAGCTTTCTCCATTATTTCAAACGTTATACCTTCAATCTTAATATCCATTTGTAACGACGTTATTCCACTTTTAGTTCCTGCAACTTTAAAATCCATATCTCCCAAGTGATCTTCGTCTCCTAGAATGTCCGACAATACTGAAAAGTCTTTTCCTTCTTTAATTAAGCCCATAGCTATACCTGCTACTGGTTCTTTCATAGGTACACCAGCGTCCATGAGAGCTAGTGATGTTCCACAAACAGTAGCCATTGACGAAGAACCATTTGATTCTGTAATTTCAGATACAACTCTTAAAGTGTATGGAAAATTTTCTGGTTTTGGTAAAGATGAATTTATTGCTCGCCACGCTAATTTTCCATGACCTACTTCTCGTCTACCTGTTCCTATTCTTCCACATTCTCCAACAGAAAAAGGTGGAAAGTTATAATGGAGCATAAATCTGTTTCTTTGCATGCCATTTAAGCTTTCAACTCTTTGTTCATCATCTGACATTCCTAGTGTAGTCACTACTAAAGCTTGAGTTTCACCTCTGGTAAATAAAGCAGATCCGTGAGTTCTAGGCAGAATTCCAACTTCACATTTAATTTGTCTAACATCAGATAAACCTCTTCCATCAATTCTTTTTTTGTCTTTTAGAATTGCAGTACGAACAATGTCTTTTTCAAGTGATTTTAACTGGGCCATTGCTTGATTTTCACTAACATTTTCATCCTCTGCAAACATTTCTTTACATTTTATTTCTGCTTCTGAAATTGCAGTTGATCTTTTTTGTTTATCTATCTCTTTAAATGCCAATCTAAGATCTGCTTCTAAAGCTTTAGCAATTTTTGCTTTAACTGCTGAGTGATCTGGAACTTCAACTTTCCATTTAGACTTACCAGCTTTTTTTGCTAGTTTTTCTATTGCTTCAATAATTGGTATAAAATTTTCGTGTCCAAATTTAACTGCATCTAGCATGACTTTTTCTGTTAGCCCAGAGGTCTCTGACTCGACCATTAAAACTGCATCTTTTGTGCCGGCAACAACTAGGTCTAATTCTGATTCTTCTAATTCTTTTGGTGATGGGTTTAATAAATATTTACCATCCTTAAATCCAACTCTACTTGCAGCGATAGGACCACCAAAAGGTAATCCAGAAATAGCTAATGTAGCAGAACATGCAATAATGGATAGGACATCTGCTTGGTTTTCTCCATCATAAGATAAGACTGTTGGAAGCAACTGAACCTCATTCATAAAACTTGAAGGAAACAACGGTCGTATTGGTCTATCGATTAGTCTTGAAATTAATTGTTCAGATTCTGTTGGTCTTGCTTCTCTTTTAAAATATCCACCTGGGATTTTTCCAGCGGCATAATACTTTTCCTGGTAATTTACAGATAATGGAAAAAAATCTTGTCCATCTCTAAGTTTTTTTGCACCAACTACTGTAGCAATAACTACTGTCTCCCCACATGTTGCTATAATCGCACCATCGGCTTGTCTTGCAATTTTTCCAGTTTCTAAAGTTATCTTCTTACCGTTAATCTCTATTTCTTCTTTATTAATTTTGAACATTATTTCCTTAAATTTAATTGTTTAATTACTTTGCTATATGACTCAGGATTTTTTCTTTTCAAATAAGACAAAAGTTTTTTTCTTCGATTAACTGATTTTGTCAAACCCATTGTTGAGTGCTTATCTTTTTTGAATTTTTTAAAGTGCTCCGCTAATTTTAAAATTTTGTCAGTTAATAGTCCAACTTGAACCTCTGATGAGCCTACATCTTTTTCGTGAATAGCAAGTGATTTAATTGTTTCTTTTTTTTTCTGTGTCATTTTTTTTATTTATGTTAATTAGTCTTTCTATCTTTTCAGCATATTCAAATGAATTATCTTCTACAAATGCAAGTCTAGGAAGAAACTTTGCATCAAGTTTTTTTGACAGTGCCTTTCTAACAAGATGTGAGAACTCCGTCAAGATACTTACTATTTTTTTAGTATCTTTGCCTCCAAGTGGTATTACGTACACCCTAGCAGATTTTAAGTCAGGTGTCATTTTTACCTCTGTTACTGTTATTATGCTGGTGTTTAAGGCTAAAATTTTTGCCTCATTCCTTATAAATATTTCTCCTATGCTTTGTTTAATTAACTCTCCAACACGTAATTGTCTTTGAGAGTATATTGGCGGTTTTTTGCCTTTTGACATCTTTATATTTGTCTATCTATTTTTTCTGAAAGATAAGCTTCAATTATATCTTTTTCTTTTAAATCAATAAAATCTTTCAAACTAATTCCACACTCCAAGCCATTTTTTACTTCCTTAACTTGGTTCTTCTCTCTAAAAATACTTAAAATTTCTCCAGTATAAACAACTGCTCCATCACGAATTAATCTAGCTTTTGCTTTATTTGTTATTTCACCATCGGTTACTTTTGACCCTGCAATTTTTCCTGCATCGGATACCTTGAATACTTTTAAAACTTCTGCTGTACCAACAATAGTCTCTTTTATTTCTGGCTCTAACATGCCAGAAAGTCCTTTTTCAATAAGTTCTAATACTTCATAAATAATATTAAAATATTTAATCTCTACATGTTGTTGTTCTGCTAGTTTTTTAGCTTGATTGTTTGGTTTAACGCTAAACCCAATTAAAAGAGCATTCGAGGCTTTAGCTAAAGAAACGTCTGATTCATTTATCATACCTATATCAGCCAAAATAATATTTGCTTTTACCTCAGGGTGTTCGATTTTATTTATAGCATTTTTTAATGCTTCACTTGATCCCTGAACATCTGATTTAATAATTATATTCAGTTCTTGTTTGCTATTTATGTTTTCAAATATTGATGTTTTATCTTTAATTACACTCTTAACTGGAACAGAACCAGTCTTATTAAACTCTGCAATTTCTTTTGCTTTGCTTTCACTCTCTGTAACTGCAAATTCTGCACCAGCAAAAACTGAGTCGTTCATTCCAAGAATTTCAACAGGCATAGAGGGAGAAGCTTCTTCTAATAATTTACCCTCGTAATTAATCATTGCTCTGATTCTTCCATAAGTACCCCCGCATACGAAATAATCAGCTTTTTTTAATACGCCATTAGTTATTAAGACTGTAGAAACAGGGCCTTTTCCTTTGTCTATTTTGGATTCTATTACAACACCTGTGGCCGGTCCACTAAAAGAAGCTGAGAGATCTAATATTTCAGATTGTAATAAAATACTCTCTTTTAACTTATCTAAATTAGTTTTTTGTGTTGCGGAAACTTCAACGAATAATGTGTCTCCACTAAAATCTTCGGCGATCAACTCATACTTCATTAAATCATTTTTAATTTTAGTTATATTTTTATCAGGCAAGTCACATTTATTTATTGCAACGATAATTGGCACCTTCGCTGCTTTAGAATGTTGTATTGCTTCAATTGTTTGGGGCATTATTCCATCATTTGCTGCTACAACTAAAATTACGATATCTGTAATTTTTGAACCTCTTGCACGCATTTCCGTGAAGGCTGCATGTCCTGGAGTGTCAATGAAAGTTATTGATTTGTTGTTTTCAGTTTTAACTTGGTAGGCTCCAATATGTTGTGTAATACCACCATGTTCTCCCGACACAACACTAGTGTTTCTCAATGAATCGAGTAACGATGTTTTGCCATGGTCTACGTGTCCCATTATTGTGACAACGGGTGGTCTCTTAGCTATTTTTCCTTCTAATTGATTTTTCTTTTTTCTGACTTCTAGGTCGGGAGCAGACTCAATAATAGGCGTATGGCCAAATTCTTTTACAATGTATTCTGCAGTATCTTTATCAATAATGTGATTGATTGTTGCTACAACTTTCATGTTAAACAAAAACTTAATAACGTCTGCAGATCTTTCTGCCATTCTATTTGAAAGTTCTTGAATTGTGATTTGTTCGGGAAGATTAACGTCTCTAATTACTTTTGTAGTTTCTTTTTTTTCATCGTAATTGTCAGATTTTTTATCTTTTAATCTTGCTCGTTTCACAGAGGCTAAGCTTCTTTGTTTAATTTCAACTTCCTCTACATTCATAGCTCTTGAAACTGTAAGTTTAAAATCTCTTTTTAAAGTTAGAGGGTCCTTAAGTTTTAATTTTGTTTTGGTATTTGACTTGTCTTCTTTTTTAATAAAGTTTTTTGTTGCTTGTTGCTCAACAAATTTTCTTACAATATTTTTTTTTGCAGGTTCGGATTTTTTAAATGCTCCGGTTCCAGTGCTAGGTTTGTTGTCTCTTGAAGACCTAAAAGGAGTTTTTTTTTCTATAGAAAATGTTTTCTTTCCATCGCTAGCAAGAGACGATAAATCAATCTTTTTAGATACACTAGCTGAAATAGTTAAGGTTTTTTTTTTACTTTTTTTATCTTCCATGAATATCTTATTTGTACGCTATTTCCCTCGCTGCCATAATTAATTGGTCGGCTTCTTCTCTTGAAAGAGTGAATTCTTCTAGATAACCTTCAATTCTAACTTTTTTACCTTTTATCTCATCAAAACCACCTATCAATTCATCGGAAGAAAGATCGGCAAAATCAATTAATTTTTTAATATTTCTTTGGCCTAGTAAAACTAACATTCCTTGAGTTATTCCCTTGAGATTAACTAATGTATCTTCCATTCCTAATTCTGTTAATCTTTTAGAAATTTCTTCTTTTTCTTTTACTAAGTTTTCTTTTGACCTATTAATTAATTCATTAGCTGTACCTTCGTCTATGCCTTCAATTTTAGTTATATCCTCAGGATCCGATTGTGCTATTTCTTCAATTCCCTGCATTCCTTCAGAAACAAGTAGTTGGCCTAATGTTTCATCTACCTCTAAGCTCTTAACTAAATTTTCCGTTCTTTCTTTAAATTCCGCTTGTCTTCTATCAGAATCTTCTTGGTCGGTTAAAATATCTATTTCATAATTAGTAAGTTTAGACGCAAGCCTTACGTTTTGACCTCTTCTTCCAATAGCTTTACTAAGATTTTCTTCGGTTAAAATTACATCAATTCTTTTATTGTCTTTATCAATCAAAACTTTTTGAATGTCTGCTGGAGACAACGACTCTGAAATTAAAGTTGGAAGATCTTCCGTCCATTTTATGATGTCTATTTTTTCGCCGTGGAGTTCATTTACAATAGTTTGAACTCGGCTACCTCTCATTCCTACACAAGCCCCGACTGGATCAATTGAGCTTTCTGATGAAGAAACACAAATTTTAGCTCTACTACCAGGGTCTCTTGCAACAGCTTTAATTTCTATTGTGCCCTCATAAATTTCAGGTACTTCTTGAAAAAATAGTTTTGCCAAAAATTGTGGGTGTGCCCTTGATAAAAATATCTGATGACCTTTTAATTCTTTTTTAACTTCGTAACAGTATGCTTTTACTCGATCTCCTGTCTTTAATATTTCTCTTGGAATAAGTTCGTCTTTTTTGATTACTCCTTCAGCTTTACCTAGGTCCATAATAACATTTCCATATTCTAATCTTTTTATAATTCCGCTTAATATTTGACCTTGTTTTTCAATGAAGTCTTCGTATTGTCTATTTTTTTCCGCTTCTTTAACTCTTAAGCTTATAACTTGTTTGGCACTTTGAGCAGCTATTCTACCAAAGTCTATTTGTGGCAAGTCTTCAAATATTTGATCTCCTATTTTAAGATCTTTATTTTTTGTATCAATAGACTGTGCCTCACTTAAAATAATTTCTTTACTGGTGTCTTCAACATTTTCAACTATATCAAGAACTTTTTGTATTTTAATCTCTCCACTCAGACGATCAATAAGAACACGAATATTATTTTCAGTTCCAAATTTTGTCAGAGCTGCTTTTTGTATGGCGCTTTCCATGGATTCTAGAACTATTTCTTTATCTATAGATTTTTCATTTGCTACGGCTTCTACAATTCTCAACAGTTCTACTTTATCTAATCCTCTATTTAACATTTTTATCCTTTTTAGTTTGCTCCAAAAAAAAATGGGCTAAAGCCCATTGTGTAAACATTTAAATTTTATATATGTTT
>Ga0307986_10000792_pt1 | contig 23315 bp, 24 predicted proteins | sample EllFjometageno82_FD_203170 | JGI IMG/M metagenome (GOLD analysis project Ga0307986, IMG submission 203170) | Marine microbial communities from Ellis Fjord, Antarctic Ocean - #82 | ecosystem: Environmental > Aquatic > Marine > Unclassified | place: Southern Ocean | collected 2014-10-09
GAATTTTTAGAGTTTGTTCATGACGTAGATTTAGAATTTTTAAAAGAAGATACAAGGCTCCAAAATGAGTTAACCAATCTAAAAGGTAAAAAATTTATATTTACTAATGGTTCAAAAGCCCATGCTGCCAATGTTACGAAAAGAATTGGTATTCAAAATCTTTTTAATGGAGTGTTTGATATAGTAGATGCTGATTTTGTGCCAAAACCCTCAATTGCTCCGTATAAAAAAATTATCGAAAAATATAGAATAGATCCTCAATATTGTATATTCATTGAAGATATAGCTAGAAATTTAAAATCTGCTAATGAATTAGGAATGAAAACAGCTTGGATTAAAAACGAAGAACCTTGGGCGGCTGAATTTTCTAATGAAAGTTTTATAGACTATAAAATCGATAACCTGTCAGAATTTTTAAGGAGAGTAAATGAGCAAAAATGAGTTAGAAACAATAATAAATCAAGCTTGGGATAAAAAAGAAGAAGTAAATAAAAATTCAGATAAAAAAATTATTGATGCGATTAATCAGGCTATAAACGATTTAGATTCAGGTGTAGCAAGAGTTGCTGAAAAAATTGATGGTAACTGGGTTACACACCAGCATTTAAAAAAAGCAATCATGCTAAGTTTTAGAGTTTATGATATGGAAGCTTTGAGCGGACCTTACAGTAGCTGGTATGACAAATCACACTTAATAAAAGGTAAAACAGCTGGATGGACTAAGGAGGATCATGTTAAAGCAGGGTTTAGGATGGTGCCTAATTCTCCAGTAAGAAAAGGATCCTTTATTGGGAGAAATGTTGTTTTAATGCCATGTTTTATAAATATTGGAGCCTATATAGACCAAGGCACAATGATGGATACTTTTTCAAGAGCGGGTAGCTGTTGTCAGATAGGCAAAAATTGCCATATCTCAGCAGGATCAGGTGTTGGTGGAGTTTTAGAACCAGCTCAAGCATTACCAACTATTATTGAAGATAATGTTTTTCTAGGAGCAATGTCTGAAGTCGTTGAAGGAGTAATAGTTGGAGAAGGATCTGTAATTAGTATGGGGATGTGTATTGGTCAATCTACAAAAATTGTTAACAGACAAACTGGTGATGTTATTTACGGAAAGATACCTCCCTACTCAGTAGTTGTACCTGGCTCTATGCCAGATAAAAAAAATCCTAACGCTCCATCATTAAGTTGTGCGGTTATAATAAAGCAAGTTGACGAAAAAACTAGAAGCAAAACTTCTATTAATGATTTATTGAGAGAATAATGAAAAATTTTGATGAATTGCAGCTATCAAAGGATTTAATTAGATTTCCTAGCGTTACTCCAATTGATGCTGGTGCTATAAATTATTTATCGAAAAAATTAAAGCAGTTAGGTTTTAATTGTGAGGTTTTGGAATTTAAAGATAAAAAAAATCCAACTATTAAAAATCTTTATGCAAGGCTAGGAAATAAACAACCAAACTTATGTTTTGCAGGTCATACTGACGTTGTACCTCCAGGAAATATAAAAGATTGGACTGCGAATCCTTTTAAGCCAATTGTAAAAAATAATTATTTAATAGGTCGTGGAGCAAATGATATGAAAAGTTCTATTGCTTGTTTTTTGTCAGCAGTGAACAACTTTTTAAAAAATAATAAAAAAATTGATGGGTCTATAAGTTTTCTAATTACAGGCGATGAAGAAGGTCAGGCTATTAACGGTACTAAAAAAGTAGTTGATTATTTAATTAAAAAAAAAGAAAAAATTGATTTCTGTATTGTTGGAGAACCAACTAACCCCAATAAATTAGGAGAAATGATTAAAATAGGAAGAAGAGGTAGTTTGTCATGCAATCTAGAGGTTCAAGGTAGTCAAGGGCACGTTGCCTACCCTCATCTTTCAAAAAATCCCATAAATACTTTGATTGCTATATGTAAAAAACTTAAAGAAAGACAATTAGACAAAGGTAATAAACATTTCCAACCGTCAAATTTAGAATTTACAGGAATATACGTTGATAACAGAGCACACAACGTAATACCTGCAAGAGCAAAAACACAATTTAATATTAGGTATAATAACTTTCACACAGCCGTTAGTTTAAAAAAAATGATAAAAACTAATATTAAATCTATTTGTAAAAAAAATAAAATAAAATTTAAAATTGTATTCTCAACCTCAGGGGATTCCTTCCTAACCAAACCTGGAACTACAATTCAAATGGCAAAAAAAATTATTAAAAAAATTACAAAAATAAATACTACCTTTTCTACAACTGGCGGTACTTCAGATGCAAGATTTATAAGAAAAATTGCACCATGTTTAGAATTTGGTTTAGTAAACAAAACAATGCATAAAGTTGATGAATGCGTTTCTTTATTTGATTTAAAAAAACTAACAAAAATTTATAATAAAATTTTAATTGAATATTTTAAGTGAACTTATTCAACAATAGAAAACTAAAAAAAGAACCTAAGGTATCTATAATTTTACCAAATTATAATAGTTCTAAAACTATTATAGCTACTATTAATTCTATATTGAAACAAACCTATAGAAATTGGGAGCTTATTATTGTTGATGATTATTCTGATAAAAAAACAAAAAATATTTTAACTAAATTTAAAAGAGAAAAAAAAATAAAAATATTTTATAACAAAAAAAATATAGGAGCAGGGCAATGCAGAAATATAGCTATAAAAAAATCTAATTCATATTATTTAGCATTTATTGATTCAGATGACTTATGGGAGGAGAATAAACTTAAAATGCAAATTAATTTTATGCGAAATAATAACTATAGTTTTACTTATACTCATTATAAAACGTTCACTAACGATAAAAAAATTATAAAGACTATTAGAACACCTAATAAATTTGATTTTAAATCTTTTGTAAAAAATACATCAATTGCAACTAGTTCAATGATTGTTAGAAGAGATCTAGCTGATAAAACTAAATTTTATAACACCAAGATTTGTGAAGACTATTACTACAAGTGTCAATTATTAAAAAAGACTCGATATGCTTACTGCTACCCTCGCTACCTCATGCTATATCAAATCAGAAAAAATTCTCTTCAGAGCAACAGATTAAAAAATTTATATTGGATGTGGAAAATAAATAAAGATTTTAATCATTTTAATATTGTTAAAAATTTAATTTCAATTCTTTTTATTTCATTAAATTCATTAAAAAAATACGGCTTAAGATAAGACTAATAATTTACTTTAAATAAATACAACCCTCTAGCTGGAGCTGGTGGGGCACAATTAATTCGTTTTTTTGAATTCATTGTAGCTTTAAATTTTTTTAAATTCCATTTTCCTTCTGCTACAAATTTTAAGCATCCCACCATCGATCTCACTTGTTGCTGCAGAAAGGATTTTGATTTAAATATTATAGTTATTCTACTTCCGTTTTTTATAATTCTCACTTTCTCTAATGTTCTAATGGGAGACTCAGCCCCACAAGAAGACGATCGGTAAGTCGAAAAGTCTTTTGTTCCTTCTAAAAGATAAGCAGCTTTTTTCATTAGTTCGGTATTTAAAATAGACTTTATATGCCAAGCTTTATTTTCGTCTAAAGAAAGTGGAGCAATACGATTTATAATTAAATATTTGTATGTTCTTTTTTTTGCACTATATCTTGCATGGAAGTCTTGTTTTTTTTGCGTTATTTTTAAAATAGATATTTTTTTTTTATTTAAAAAAAAGTTAATACTATTTAAAAAAAAAAAATTGTTATTTATTCTTTTTTTGCTAATAAAATGGGCCGACTGTGCGAGGGCATGAACACCCGAATCTGTCCGACCAGAACCATATAAAATAATTTTTTTTTTTAATATTTTGCTTAAAACTTTTTGAATTGCCTCTTGTATAGACAGCCCATTTTTTTGTATCTGCCAACCCACGAAATTTGTACCATTATATTCAATTATAATTTGATAAGTAAACATTATTTCAGTTCATCGCCTTGCTTAAAGTTTACGCCCATTAAAAAATTTTTTAATAGTAATTTTTTTTTGCCTTCTTTTTGAATTTCAATAATTTCTAAAGATTTTTCACCACAGCCAATTATAAAGTTATTATCAAGAATTGTTCCTGGTGGACCATTTTTTTCAATGGCTTTGGCTCTCCATATTTTATATCTTGTTTCTTTATATGCAAACCATGCCCCTGGGTTTGGATTAAGTCCATTAATTTTTGCTAATATTTCTTTAGCTCCTTTACTCCAATTTATTTTAGCTTCGATTTTGTTAATCTTTTTCGCGTAAGTAGCTAGTTTGTGGTTTTGTTCAACAAATTTTAAATTTTTATTAAAAATGTCATCTAATATTTCTACAATTGAGTCAGAACTAATTTTTGATAAATTTTTTGAAAGATCATCAGTAGTAATCGATTGATCAATTTTAACTTTAATTTTTTTCATTATTGGTCCTGCGTCTAAGTCTTTTACAATCTTCATGATACTTATACCTGTTTCAGTATCTAAGTTCATAATTGATCTTTGTATTGGTGCTGCTCCACGCCATTTAGGAAGCAGTGATGCATGAATATTTACAAAACCTTTTTTTGGTATATCTAGTAATTTTTTTGAGATTAATTGCCCATACGCAACCACCACAACTATATCTGGATTTAATTCTTTTATAAATTCAAATTCCTCTGCTGAATTTAAGTTTTTTGGATTTCTTACAATTAATTTTAGATTTTCGGCACATTTTTGTACTGGCGAGATATTTAGCTTTTGACCCCTTTTAGATTTTTTTGAAACTTGGGTATAAACACAAGAAACTTTATATGAAGATTTAACTATAGCTTTTAATATTGGAACAGAAAACTCTGGTGTTCCCATAAAGACAACTTTTTTGTTTGGCATTAGTTCTGCGAACCTAAACTACTATTCTTTCTAACGATTTTTTTTGTTTTGAAAGTTTTTTAACAATGAAACTTTTTTTTAATTTTGATAAATAATCAATAAATAAAATACCTTCTAGATGATCCATTTCATGCTGGATACAGGTTGCGAGAAGGTCTACAGCTTTTAATTCTTGTTGATTGCCGTAGTAATCTAAATAAGCTACATGACATCGATCAGGCCTATCTATTTCAGCAAATTGTCCGGGGACTGACAGGCACCCTTCTTCATATGTATTATTACTGTTAGATTTTGAAATTATCTTTGGATTTACTAAATATAAAGGTTTTTTTTCTTCTTCTTTAGACAGATCAATGACTATGATTCTTTTTGGTATGCCCACTTGTATAGCGGCTAAACCGATACCAGGCGCATCATACATTGTGTCCAGCATGTCATTCATCAGTTTTCTTGTATCGTTGTCAACTTTTTCAACATTAAGTGATTTTTGTCTTAAAAATAAATCTGGTTCTGTTAAAATTTTTTTAATAGTCATTTACATTTTACGTTAGGTCTTAATTCTATCTGGTAGAACTGTGATTAAAATTTTGTTTCTAAGCTTAGTTAGGCCTGCTTTTATAAATAGATGATTGATGAAATATACAGTCTGACTATCTAAGTCTATCAGTTCATCCTCACCAATTAATTCAACTACTCTAAGTAAAAATAATCCTGTTTCATTGTTTTTAACTAAATTTACTAGCTCTGCGGGAGGTGGGTTGTTTCTAGCTATAGTAACAAAATTAATTTCCTTAGGTATTGAAAGTTTATCGCTCTCAAGTGACTCTAGTAAAACAGCATCTTTTAAAGAAATTTTATATTTTTTATTTTTTTTTAGTTTTTTATGAATCCTAAGTAATTCTTTTTCTGTATTTTTTTTTGAAGAATTTTTATCCATATAATATTTTATAACTTTAGATGTATGATAGTTCTCATCGTTATACTTAACCTTTGCTAGTCTGTTATTTTTTTCATAAATAATGTTCTCAGCTACTAAGGTTGTGTATTCCAGAGGAATTTTTTCTGTATCAAGATTTTTTAACTCATTACTTAAATATTCTTTAAATATATTGTCTAAGCTAGCTTTTTTGAATAAATTATTTAATAAAAAAAAGTATTTTAACCTTGTGTCAGTATTGTCAGATAATAAAATTTTTTGATATATTAAGGCTCTAGCATTTATTGGATCCAAAGTTTGATAAATATTATCTGCATTTAATAAATCGTTGAAGTCAAACTTTAGGTTTTTATAAATTTCTAAAATATAAGATGTGGCTAAAATATTTTTGTTGGCTGCAATTTCTAACTGTTTAATTCTTTCTTTGTTTTCAAAATTATCTAAACTTATTAAGTTTGCTGCAGCCATATATTGCCATATTTTTGCATCCGTTTTTTTGTTTGGGGTGTATTTGAAGTCTGAAATAGTAATTGATGATAGATAAAAGTTTAAAAGATTGCTGTCATTAATTGTTTTATCTTCTTTGGAGCTTACCCCTAGAAGAAAATCAATCTTGCTGTCGAAAAATTTATTTGATAATTTTTGTTCTCTAAGTAAATCAAATAAAAGTTGCGCTTCATTTTTTTTATTTTCTTTAATAAGACAAATTACTTTAAACTGATCTAAATATGAATCTTTTACATCATTGTCTATGCGGGTAATTTCTTCACAAGCATCATTCAAATTTGCTTTTGCAATATTTTTATCAACTAAATATTTTATAATTTTTTTTTTATTGGGAAAATTTTTATTTTTATTTAAGAAAATAGATATAAGTTCATCTTTTTCTTTCTTGATGAGCCAGTCTATTTTGTAATTTATAAATTCGATATCTGTCATATTTTGGCCTGGTAGATTTGAAATTGTAAATAGAGTATTTACAAATATTTCTTCTGCGTATGAAGAAAGTTTAATTTTATTTATTCTATCTATTGTGTCTTTAACTCTTGTTCCCTCTGAATTTAACCACATTTCTAAAGTCAAATTATTTTCATTCGGATCATATATTCCATATATAGAACTTATGCTTATATTTTTTTCATCCAAAGTAACTTGGATTTCTTTTGGAGGTTGTGCGTTAATATTAATATTTGTTTCTACTTTTTTTAAGAAAGTATTTTCTGTTTTAGTAGAAATATTTTTTTTATTATTATTATCTTTTTTCCATATGTCTACGCTATCTTCTGAAAATAGCTCTGAAGATAAAAAAAGTGAGATAAAAAATAAAAATACTTTTTTATTTAAGCTTAATAATTTCATTAATAATATTTTTTTTAATCTCTTGCTTAGGAGCTGGAAAGTCAAATTTACTAAGTACAAAAAAGAATAGAAACAAAGCCAAAATAAATAAAAAATAATTTATAATTTTTTTTTTTATAGAGGTTCTAGCTGTTATACGATTAGTGTAATTAAATTGCATAATAATAAAATATATTTAAACTAAATAAATAAGACAAATTTGTGATAAATCAAATTATAAATTAGGAGTTTAATTGAAAAAAAACCTTGCATTAACAGGAATGATGGGAGTTGGAAAATCAAACATAGGTAGGAATTTGTCCAAAAGACTCTCAATGCGTTTTGCCGATATAGATGAAATAATTGAAAATAAACTTAAAATGAGCATCCAGAAGATTTTTCAGAAAAAAGGTGAATACTTTTTTAGAGAAATAGAGGAAAAAATTACCCTTGATGAGGTTAAAAAAAAAAATACGATAATATCTTTGGGTGGAGGAGCTTTCATGAATGACAAGATAAGAAAAAAAATTCTAACTAACAGCAAAAGTTTTTGGCTTGATTTAGACATAAAACTACTTGGTACAAGATTGTTAAAATCAAAAAAAAGACCACTTTTAAATGATAAAGATTTAAAAATAACTTTAGAAAAAATTTATAATGAGAGAAAAAGCACTTACGCTACCGCAAACTTTAGAATAAACTGCAATAAGTTAAATAAAAATTTAACGACAAGTAAAATAATTGAACTTTATGAAAACAACTGAACTTAAGATAAAAAATTCAAATTCAAACTATTCAGTATTTATAGGAAAGAATATTCTAAAAAAACTTCCCAAAAAAATTAAAACTCTTTGCCCTAATGTTAAAAAAATAGCTGTAGTTGTAGATGTAAAAATACCAAAAAAATTTAGAAATGAATTAAAAAATATTCTAAAAAAATACGATGTGTATTTATTTGAATATTCTGTAAACGAAAAGATTAAATCATTCACAAGTGTAAATAATTTAGTTGAAAAATGTCTTTTGAATAATTTCAACAGAAGTGACCTTTTAATATCTTTTGGAGGAGGAATTCTTGGGGACCTAGGTGCTTTTGCTGCTAGTATAATTAAAAGAGGTATAAATTTTATAAATGTTCCGACAACATTACTAGCACAAGTGGATTCCTCTATTGGTGGTAAAACAGGGGTAAATTCAAAACTAGGGAAAAATTTAATTGGAACTTTTTATCAACCCAAGCTTGTGATTTCTGATATTGAAATTCTTAAAAGTTTACCGCAAAGAGAGTTAATATGTGGTTATGCAGAAATTTTAAAACATTCTTTAATTTTAAAAAATAATTTTTTTAATTGGCTTCTTAAATATTCTAATCAAATTCTAACAGGTAAAAATCCACGCCTATTACAACAAGCAATCATTAAAAGTTGTAAAATTAAAATACATTTCGTTAATAAAGATATTAATGAAAAAAATATTAGAATGATCTTAAATTTTGGCCATACCTTTGCTCATGCTATTGAATTACAAAATAATTATTCTAAAAAAATAAATCATGGTGAAGCCGTTCTTATGGGTATGATGATGGCAACTAAATTATCACACTTAATGAAAATATGTAACTTAAAGACACTCGCTCAAATAAAAGAAATATATAAATTTAATAATTTAAAATACGATATTAAAAAATTCTTTAAAAAAAATGAATATAGTAAAATTATAGGGCACATGACTAATGACAAAAAAAATAACGATAAGAAAATTAATCTAATTTTGTTAAAAAGGATCGGCCAAACTACATTGCCATATTCTTACAAAATTTCTACAGTAGAATTAAAAAAAATATTTAACAAAGTTATTTAATCTTTATTTCTAAGGCGTGTATTCTAGTACGTAATTCTAATGCTAGAAGCTTCATGACTTCTCTTTGCGCATTAATTTTAGTTAAAGAATTTAAATAATTAGATTTAACTTCAAGACATAGGTGATATTTTTCAGGGTCAAAAAATTTATGCTTTTTATGCAAATTGCTGTTATCTGTAATTAAAATGCTTTCAACCTTAATATTTTTTTTAACCTTGTCTTCAATAAACTTTAAAAAATCATTCATATAAATTTAATTTACTATATAACTACTTTTTTGATATGAAAATTATTTGTGATTGGGATAACTGTGACCAGGTTGGTAGCTATAGAGCACCTTTGGAAAAAGATAATAGCAAAAAATATAGGCTTCTTTGTTTGGAGCATATCAAAATTTTTAATAAAAAATGGAACTATTTTTCAAATATGACAGACCAAGAGGTTGAATATTTTGTTAAGTCAGATCTGACTTGGCATAAGGCTACAAAAAGCTTTGGTTCTTCTGATAATTTTTTTAATATTCTTTGGAATAATGCTTTAGAAGATAAATTAAATATTTTTAAATCTGAAAATTTTAATGAATATAAAAGGACTCAGTTAAGTAATACGGATAGGGATGCATTTGATGCCATGGAACTTAAATATGACACTAAATGGGAAGAAATCCAAAAACAATTTAAAACTCTTGTAAAGAAATATCATCCTGATAAAAACCAGGGGAGTAGAAAATTTGAAGAAAAGCTTAAAAAAATTACTTTAGCATACAGTCAGCTAAAGATGACGATAGGAAAAAAAAAGTGACAAATTTAGCGGCACTAAAAAAACCAGATATTAAAATATCAGTCAAACAAACTTTTGGTATAGATACTGAAATGGAAGTTGAAGCGTTTTCAAAAAAAAATGAGCTTGTTCCAAAAATTGATCAAGATTATAAGTTTGATAGAGATACAACTTTAGCAATTCTTTCTGGATTTGCTTTCAACAAAAGAGTTTTAATACAAGGCTATCATGGTACTGGAAAATCTACACATATTGAACAAGTTGCTGCTAGATTAAATTGGCCTTGTGTGAGAGTTAATTTAGATAGTCATGTGAGTAGAATCGACCTAATAGGTAAAGATGCTATTGTTTTAAAAGATGGTAAACAAATTACCGAATTTAAAGAAGGAATTTTGCCTTGGTCTATACAAAATCCAGTTGCTTTAGTTTTTGATGAATACGACGCGGGCAGGCCAGATGTAATGTTTGTTATCCAAAGAATTCTTGAAAGTGAAGGTAACTTCACATTGCTTGATAAAAATAAAGTTATCACTCAACATGACTACTTTAGAATGTTTGCAACGACTAATACGATTGGGCTTGGTGACACAACGGGACTTTACCATGGAACTCAACAAATTAACCAAGGCCAGATGGACAGATGGAACATTGTTACAACTCTTAATTACCTACCATTCGAAAAGGAGTTAGAGATAGTTCTTACAAAAAATAAAAATTATAGTTCTAAAGAGGGTAAGGAGAAGATTTCAAATATGATAAAAGTTGCTGATTTAACTAGAAAAGGATTTATAAATGGCGATATATCTACAGTTATGAGCCCTAGAACAGTTTTGCATTGGGCAGAAAATACTAAAATATTTCAAGACCAGGGATATGCATTTAGACTAACTTTTCTAAATAAATGTGATGAAACAGAAAAGAAAATTATTTCTGAATACTACCAAAGATGCTTTGGTGAAGATCTTCCTGAATCTTCTGTAAATGTTACGATTTCCTAGATGGAAAAAAAAATTGAAAATATAGAAAATTTTAAAAAAGCAATTACCTCTACAATAAAATCTATTATTGGCGATCAAAATATAGATGTTACTTTTGGTGATGAGGTTTCAAAAAAAAATATCAATATTGTTAATCTCCCAAATATACAGAGCATAGATAGTAAAATTGATTATATAAAAACAAGAGCCCTGGCAGATTCTGAAGCTTTAAAATTAAGATGCTCTGATGTTGATATTTTTAATTCCTTTGAACCCCAGGGTAATATTTCAAAACTTTTATATGCTGTCGCAGAGAAGGTTAGATACGAAAATATAGGAGCATCTTACTTTAAGGGAATTAAGGAAAATTTAAATCAATATTATAAAATAAAAATTAAACAAAAAAAAAACTATAAAAATCATGATTATGAATTTGTAGATGCTTTTGAAAATTACTTAAGAGAAAAAGTTTTTAAATTAAGTAGTAATAAAGAGGCAAAAGATAAATACAAAAAATATAAAAAAAAACTAGATACTAAATTGAGCAGTAAGATAGATACATTAAATAATTCAATTTTTGATCAAAAAAAATTTAATTTATCAATCTCTAAAATAATTACTCAAATGCAAATTGACGAAAAAGTTGAGTCTGATAATAAAGAAGATGAACAAAAAAGTGATGATACCTTAGAAAATAAATCAAATGAACAAAATGAGCAGAATTTGAAAGATACAGAAAATAATGATATGTCTACTGGTGCTAATCTGCCTTATTTAGATCAATCATCTTCTGACCTTGATAAAGAAATTGGGTTAGAAAAAGAGGATAAATCTCTAAATTCACCTAAAAGTAACAGAGAGAAAAGCAAGAGCTTTGGAGACTCAAAATACAAACACTACACACAAGAATTTGATGAAGTAATTAACGCTGAAGAGTTGGAAAATGAAGAAGAGCTTTTAAGATTGAGGCAAAACCTTGATCAGCAATTATTAAGTTTAAAAAATTTTATTTCTAAACTAGCAAATAAACTTCAAAGAAAATTGTTAGCAAAACAAAATAGATCTTGGGAATTTGATTTAGAAGAAGGTGCGCTAGACACCTCAAAACTAGCAAGAATTGTTATTGATCCTCTAAATTCCCTTTCTTTCAAAAAAGAAAAGGATGTTAAATTTAAAGACACACTGGTTACTGTTTTAATTGATAACTCTGGTTCTATGAGAGGAAAGCCAATTTCAGTAGCTGCAATATGTGCTGATATTTTATCAAGAACATTAGAAAGATGTTCTGTAAAAGTTGAAATATTAGGATTCACTACTAAGCACTGGAAAGGTGGTCATAGTAGACAAAAATGGCTGGATAATCAAAAACCTTTATTTCCTGGTAGGTTAAATGACTTAAGACATATTGTTTATAAGTCAGCAGACACACCGTGGAGACAATCTAAAAATAATATGGGTCTTATGTTGAAAGAAGGATTACTAAAAGAAAATATTGACGGAGAAGCTTTGAGGTGGGCATACAATAGAATTCTTAAAAGAAAAGAGGAGAGAAAAATATTGATGGTTATATCTGATGGAGCTCCTGTTGATGATTCGACTTTATCTACAAACACAAGTGACTATTTGGAAAATAATTTAAAACAGATAGTAAAATGGATAGAAAAAAATTCTTCAGTTGAATTACTTGCAATTGGGATTGGTCATGATGTAACTCGATATTACAATAAAGCAATTAAAATTACCGATGTACAAGATCTAGGAGATGTTATGATTAATCAATTAACTGATTTATTTAGTGAAAATAAAATAAGAAAAGTACACTAGACTGTATATTTTTTTTCATTTAGATCTCTTATTTTAAAAATTAATAATCTGAATGGAATTAACATTAAGAGAGCCATTATAAATTTTACAAATAGATCTCCAAAAGCAAGCGTTACCCATGGAATGCCTGTTCCTATAAATGAAATAGAAAAAAATAAAAAAGTATCAATGATTGAACCTGAAACAGATGAAGTTATTGGTGCTACAAACCATACTTTATTTCTTAATCTCTGAAAAATTTCTATATCTATTAATTGAGCAACTAGAAAAGCTGTGCCCGAACCTAAAGCTATCCTAATTGAAATTATATCCTTAAAATTTGTTGAGACTAATGTTGTTAATAAAATTCCTATACTGAAACCAATATATACTAGCTTCCTAGCTTCTTTTTTTCCAAACCTCCGGTTTGCTAAATCTGTGATTAAAAAAGTTATAGGATAACTAAAAGCTCCATAGGTAAGTACGTCTTGTAAATTAAATTTATTGATTGGAAATTGAACTAAGAAATTGGAGACAATAATTATTACTCCCATTATAAATGAAAGTATTATAAATAAGTTTCTATCTGATGATTTGTTCACTGGCGCTTAGGCTAGTATATTGATGCTGATCTTTAATTTATGTGCTTTTCTAGAAAGCTTTTGTTTTTTTACTGATTTTAGATATTGGTCAAGACCTCCTTTAAAATCTACTGTACGCACAGCTGCGTTAGTTACTTTTAATGTAATGTTTTTTTTAAGCTTATCGCTTTTAAAAGTTACTTTTTTTAAGTTGGGTAAAAACCTTCTCTTAGTTTTATTGTTAGCATGGCTAACATTATTACCCTTTAAAGGTGACACTCCTGTAAGTTCGCATCTTTTTGACATAAATAATTTTGTTTCAGAGGTATAATTCGTGTATTTACTATGGTCAAGTTAATATATCTAGATTGACAATTAAACAATCAAATAATATTAAATTTAATGGACTTTTACTTACCTATTGCTCAAGTTCAAATTAGCATCATATCAGTCTTACTTTTAAGTTTTGGTATTGGTGTTTTGTCAGGAATATTTGGAATAGGTGGAGGTTTTTTAATGACACCTATTCTTATTTTTCTTGGAATACCTGCTACTTATGCAGTCGCGAATGTAGCTAATAGTATTTTAGGTATATCAGTTTCTGGAGCTACTACTCATTGGTATAAAAAAACATTGGATTACAAAATGGGGTTTATGATCGTGATTGGTGGATTAATCGGTGCTATTTTAGGAATGCAAATTTTTAAATATTTAAGAGAAATTGGTAATATTAATACAATCATAGCATTACTTTACGTTTACTTATTAGCAATTATAGGAACGCTAATTTTTGTTGAAGGTATCAAAGGATTAAGTGAAATAAATAAAAAAAAAAAAATAAAAAAAAAATTACATACACATTATTGGATTCATGGACTTCCTTTTAGAATACGATTTAGTAAATCTAAAGTTTATGAAAGTGCATTAACACCAATCATCCTAGGGTTTGTTGTTGGTTTATTTGCATCTATCATGGGAATTGGTGGAGCTTTCTTAATGGTTCCTGCAATGATTTACTTGATTGGTATGCCAACCAAATTAATTCCAGGTACTTCTTTGTTTGTAACTATTTTTATTACAGGATTTGTAGTTATTGCTCATGCTATACAATTTAAATCTATAGATCTTGTTTTGGTCTCTTTTCTATTATCAGGATCAATCATAGGTTTGCACGTAGGTTTAAAAATTTCAGAAAAATTAAATGCATCAGAATACAAAGCATTATTAGCAGTTTTATTAATAGCTGTTAGTATTTTTATGGGTGTAGAAACATTTATTTTAAATAAGGGTATTGATGTTTCAAGAAACATAATTGTACCTGAGTTAAATTCTGAATTAACTATTTTAATAATAAATCTAGCGAAAAATTTTCCAGAAATCTATGCTTCTATTTCTGTTGTGCTGGTTGTTTTTGTTGGATTTATTTTTTCTTATATTAGGGAATTAATTCATCACTTTAGATATTCAAAAAAAATTAAGAATTAATACCAATAGCTTGTTGGATGTTGTTTATTTTTTCTTTTTTTAAAATTTCAATTAATTCTTTTTTGATATTTTTTACAACTCCAGGACCTTTATAAACCATACCAGTATAAAGCTGAATTGCAGTCGCTCCTGCGGCAATTTTCTCAAAAGCACTTTGTCCGTTATCAATACCACCTACGCCAATAATAGGTGTCTTTCCTTTGTTTGATTTATAAAAATTTTTAATAAATTTTAATGATAGTTTTTGTAATGGTTGGCCAGACAGTCCTCCTGCCTCATTCTTATTTGCGTCAAGCAAATTATCTCTGTTTTGATTTGTGGTATTTGTTAATATTACTCCATCAATTTTAAATTTTAATATCATTTCGTTAATATTAGTAATTTCACTTTCTCCAATATCTGGTGAAAGCTTTAAAACTATTGGACATGTTGTTTTTTGTTTTATCTTAAGTTCTAATAATTTACTTAAAAGTTTGGATAATAGTTTGTCTCCATGAAAGTCTCTTAGACCTGCCGTGTTTGGGGAAGAAATATTAACAGTTATATAGCTAGCAAATTTATTTAGTTTACTGAAGCATTCTAAAAAATCTAAAACCTTATTTTTTGTATCTTTATTTGGACCTATATTGATTCCTAAAAGATCATTAGGTATATTTTTTTCTAAGCGCTCAGATATTGTCTCTATACCATCATTGTTAAATCCAAGTCTATTTATCAGCGCCTTGTCTTTTTCGAGTCTAAATACCCTTGGTTTAGCGTTTCCTAGTTGTCTTTTAGGAGTGATTGTACCAACTTCAACAAAACCAAAACCAAGTTTAAATAAAGAGTTATATACTTCAGCACTTTTATCAAAACCAGCCGCAAGTCCGATTGGATTTTTTAATTTTTTTTTAAATAGTTCCGTTGAAAGTACTTCCTCATTTTCAACATGAAAAAAAGTTTTTGGTATAAAATTAAATTTTAAAGTTTTAATTGCTAAATCGTGAGCAGCTTCTGGATCTAAAGTAAAAATATAAGGTCTTAAAAGTGAGAACATTTAATTTCTTTTAATTTTTTCATTAATTAATTTGATTGTTTCTTTGACACCAAAAAAGCTAATAAAAAAACCCATTCTTGGTCCATCCTCACTGCCGAAAAGAACTTCATAGATTAATATAAACCATTCTCTAAGTTTTTTCTCATAACCATTTTCTTTTCCGGTAGAGTAAACAACGGTTTGTATATCTTCTGGCTTTGAATCTTGTGTAACAAGTTCAAGTTTTTTTGCTAAATTTAAAAGAGCGCTTTTTTCAATTTCGCTGGGTAACTTATACTTTTTATTTGGTTCAACTTTATCTTTAAAATAATTGATGGCATATTTAGTTAATTGATCAAGTATAGGATAGTTACCTGGCTTAATATCTTGATGAAATCTTTGTATAAATTTCCACAAAATCTCCTTATTTTCGGCATTACTAGAACCAACTAAATTTAAAAGCATAGAAAAAGTCATGACTACTTTTTCTTTTGGAGGAGTTCCATTATGGATATGCCAAACGGGATTTAATAATTGTTCATTAGGTTTTTGTTTAGGAAAATTTTCAATCAAAGAAAGATATTCATCAACTGCTTTTGGCACTACTTCTGAATACAGTTTTTTTGCACGCGTAGGATTCTGATACATGTAAAGAGACAGACTTTCAGGGGAAGCGTATCTTAACCACTGCTCTATTGAGATGCCGTTACCTTTTGATTTCGATATTTTTTCTCCCTTTTCATCTAAAAATAATTCGTAAGCAAATCCATTTGGTGGTTTTTTCCCAAGGGTTCTACAAATTTTACTTGATAGGATAGCACTTTCTGTTAAATCTTTTCCATACATTTCAAAATCGACATCAAATGTAAACCAACGCATGGCCCAATCAACTTTCCACTGTAATTTACAATTGCCATTTTTTATTTCCATTTCTAGTTTTTTTCCATTGTTATCAAAAATAACCATACCTTTTTTTTTGTTCATTTCTAATAATGGAATCTCTAAAACTTTTCCTGTCGTTGGGCATATGGGCAAAAATGGGCAGTATGTTTTTTTTCTTTCACTTCTAAGTGTTGGTAAAATAATTTCCATTATCTCTTCATATTTTTCTAAAACACGCATTAATGATTCATTAAATTTTCCACTTTTGTAATTTGCGGTAGAGCTCTTAAAGTCAAATTTAAAATTAAATTTATTTAGAAAGTTTTTAAGCATTTCATTGTTATGTTCTCCAAAGCTACCAAACTTATTAAAGGGATCTGGTATACTTGATAGAGGCTTACCAAGATTTTCTATAAGGACTTTATTGTTAGGTATATTTTCTGGTATTTTTCTTAAGCCATCCATATCATCGGAAAATGTTATAAGTTTAGTGTCAATTTTTTGAATATGATTAAGTGCATTGATCATCATAGTAGTTCTTGCTACTTCTGCAAAGGTGCCAATATGAGGCAAACCACTTGGCCCATATCCTGTTTGAAAAATAATTTTATTTTTAGATTTTATTAAATCTTTTCTATCTTTTAAAAGTTTTCTAACTTCAACAAATGGCCAGGAAGAAGTTGATTGAATTAAATTAACATCAAGCATAAGAGTGGTTTATTAAATTTTATAGATAAAATACAGATATAATTACAAGTTAATAAGTTGAATTTTACAGGCATTTAAATAATCTACTTTTTATCATGACTTCAAACAAAACTGTCTTTTTCATAATTGGAACTTTGTTGATTATCTTAGGTCTCTTTATGCTAGTGCCCTATTGGATTCAGATATTTTACAAAGAAGACAGTCACAGCTTTTTATCATCTTCGTTTATAACTATTTTAATAGGTGTTCTATTTGTGTTGGCAAACCTGCAAGACGAATATCAATTAAATCTTAAACAAACATTTTTATTTTCCACTTTTGCCTGGATTTCAATTGCTGCATTTGGTTCATTGCCATTTATTCTCTCTGATATTAATTTCTCATTAAGTGATGCTTTTTTTGAAAGCATGTCTGGAATAACTACTACGGGTTCTACCGTTGTCACAAATTTAGATACATCTCCAAAAAGTATACTGCTATGGAGAGCCATAATGCAATGGCTCGGAGGAGTTGGAATAATAGTAATGGCCATCACCGTACTCCCACTTTTAAAAGTTGGGGGAATGCAACTATTTAAAATAGAAAGCTCTGATAAACCAGAAAAAATTTTACCCAAAACTACACAGGTAGCTTTTATCATAATTTCAACATACTTAATATTAACTTTGAGTTGTGCTTTTTTTTATAAAATTTTAGGTATGAATTTATTTGACAGTATTGCACATGCGATGACTACTATTGCTACAGGCGGTTTCTCAACCCACAATGATTCTATTGGTTATTTTAATAATTCAAATATAGAAATAACTGCTACAATATTTATTATTTTGGGAAGCATTCCATTTATTGCTTATTTAAAATTTATTAAAGGAAATAAAAAAATATTTTTTCAAGATATTCAAATCAGAGGTTTGGTATATCTTTTTCTTTTGTCTACCTTAATTATGTTTTTATATTTATTTTTTAATAATAATAACATTCTAATAGTTGAAAAAATTAGAATAGCCTCATTTAATGTTGTTTCTATTTTATCAGGCACAGGTTATGTAACCAATGATTTTAGTTTATGGGGAAAATTTCCTTTAATTTTTTTTCTTTTTTTAATGTTCGTAGGTGGATGTGCGGGGTCAACTGCTTGTGGAATAAAAATATTTAGATTTCAATTACTTTTTTTGTTTTTAAATAATCAAATAAAAAAAATAATTTATCCTAATAGCGTATTTATTTTAAAATATAATAATCAAAAAATAACTGATAGTTATATGAGCTCAGTTATTATTTTTGTTTTTGCTTATTTGTTTATATTTATTTTAACCGCTATGTTGCTTTCTATTACAGGTCTTGATTTTTTATCTGCTATATCTGGGGCTGCAACATCAATATCAAATGTAGGTCCTGGGCTTGGTGAAATGATTGGTCCAAATGGAAATTTTAAATCAATCCCTGATATCTCTAAATGGATACTTTCATTTGGCATGTTACTTGGTCGATTAGAATTATTTGCTGTTTTAATATTATTTTTTCCTTCCTTTTGGAGAAATTAAATTAAATGAATATAAAAAAAAAAACTAATAATAACTTTTTAAATCTTAAATCGATTAGAATGTTGTTATTAGGTTTCTCATCAGGTCTACCTATTCTTTTAGTTTTTTCAACACTTTCTGTCTGGCTTGTAAAAGCTGGAGTAAACAGAGGAATGGTAACAATGTTTAGCTGGGCAGGTCTGGCCTACTCTTTTAAATTTATTTGGACCCCTGTAGTTGACCATTTGAGATTGCCTTTTAAAAAATTTGGGCACAGAAAAAGTTGGCTCTTGGTTGCTCAAACAATGGTTATACTTAGCTTAATTTTTATATCTTTTACGGATCCCTCAAAGTCTTTAATTTATACCGCTATAGGAGCTGTCATGATTGCTTTCTCTAGTGCTACTCAGGACATAATAGTTGACGCTTTTAGAATTGAATCAGCACCTCAAAAATTGCAAGGTGCCTTATCAGCTATGTACATTGCTGGATATAGAATTGCTATGCTTGTGGCTGGAGCAGGTAGCTTATTTTTAGCTGCATACCTAGGTGTGGAAAATTACAATGTTAAAGTTTGGCAAGCGGTATATTTGAGTATGGCTTTTCTTATGTTAATTGGGGTTCTAACAACTATTTTATCTCCTGAACCTAAAGTTAACAGAGAGAGTCAAATGATAAATTTTCAGCATCAGATCAGATTTTTAGTATCTTTTTTAATAGCTATTTTAATTTTTATCATAACATTTTCATTTTTTGAAAATCCATTTACAAACAAAGAACCTATTGAAAAATTTCTATTTGCTCTTGTAAGGCTGACTGTTTCTTTTTTTACATCTTCTCTGGCAATTTATTTTTTAATTATATTAAGATTAATGCCAAAAAAATCTGCATTAGATGCATATGCAAAACCAATATTAGATTTTATAAAAAGATACGGAAAAACTGCTGTATTTATTTTATTATTAATTGCTTTATATAGAATTGCAGATGTAGTGATGGGAGTTGTAGCAAATGTTTTTTATCTTGAAAAAGGATTCAATATCAAAGAAATAGCAACTTATTCAAAATTTTTTGGAGTTTTTGCTACTATTACAGGGGGGGTAATTGGTGGTTATTCTGCTATTAAGTTTGGAACGATTAGATGTTTATTTTTTGGTGCGTTAATAGCCGCTGCAAGTAACTTACTTTTTTCCTGGCTAGCTATATCCGAACCATCTATAGACTTGCTTATAATAGTTATTACTGCAGACAATATTTCAAGTGGTTTTGCTGGGGCCGCATTTGTAGTTTATCTATCTGCTTTAACTTCTATAAAATTTACCGCTACTCAGTACGCTCTTTTTAGTTCAATAATGCTCTTTCTTCCAAAGGTGCTCGCCGGTTACTCAGGAGGAATTGTTGATCAGATAGGTTATGCTAATTTTTATATTTTTACAGCTATCATCGGAATTCCAGTACTCTTTTTAATTTTTTGGATTTCAAAAATTGCACCAGTTAAAGACTGATCAAAATTATGAAAACGTATTATTCAAATAATTTTAGTTATACAAAAGTCTTCAAAAAAATGTCTGTAACCTCTGAAATGGTTACACAAATGATTTACGGAGATTCGTTCTCAATAATAAATAAAAAAAAAAAATGGTTTAAGATTAAAATAAAAGAAGATGGATATATTGGTTATGTTAAGAAAAAAAAATTTATTACTTATATAAAACCATCACACAAAGTTTGCAAATTATTCACAGACATTTATAAATATCCAAATAAGTCAAAAATAAAAAGCCGACTTACCTATGGTTCAAAAATAAAAATAAAGTATATTAAATCAAATTTCGCAAGATTTGAAAATTATTGGATCAGAAAAGATTGTATAAAATTAATAAATTATAAAAATAAAAATATTTTCTCTAAAATTAAAATTTTTAAAGATATAAAATATTGCTGGGGTGGAAAAACATATGAAGGTTTGGATTGCTCAGCACTTGTTCAGCTTTTTTTTAATTATAATAATCAGTATTGCCCTAGAGACGCTAAGGATCAAATCAAATATTTTAAGAAAAACATAAAATTAAAAAATATAAAACAAAATGATATAATTTATTGGAAAGGTCATGTTGCGGTAGCACTTTCTAAAACAAAACTAATACATGCTTACGGGCCCCTAAAAAAAACATTAATTATGGGTATTCGAGAGACCATTAAATTAATACAAAAAACTGCTAATTTAAAAGTGATTGCCGTAAAAAGAATTTGATTGGGATAAGGTGGTTTTAGTCTCCCTCCACCACCTCAGTCTAATTATATCTGATTCGTTAAAATATATTTAACTCGTTATACGAGTATGGGCATAACTTATATTAAAATAATTATGCAAACCATTTCGAATATTTTTCATAATTACTCTGCAGGTACTTGGGTAGACTATTTTTTTCTATAATAGCTAATTTAGTTTCTTGAGATTTAAGATTAGATTTTTTATCCACAAAATGATTATGCGGGATAATTTTTCTTTCAATAAAATCTAACATTTGCTCTTTTGATAATTTTTTTTCTAAAAATTCTGAATAGTTCTCATCGTTATGTAATTTTTTCATAATCCCCTCTAAAGATTTTAAGTTAGAAAAATGCCATCCACCATTTTTAACTACATTAAGACTAATATATTTTTTTTCAGAAAAAAGAGTATCAAGTCTCAAAAAATTATATTTTTTATTTTTGACCATTCTTAGCCAATCAAGACTTTTTAAGTCTTTCAGCTTACATGCTTTTGAGCCATACCAGTAAAAATTAGGGTAGCATAAATTAAATTTATAGTAATATAAATTTTGTTCAAAAACTAAAATTTTTTTTTTATTCTGTTTGAAGTTTACTAAGTTTAAGTTTGGTATTTCATCATTGTCACTATGAATTATATAGTCTTCACCTGAAAAATCTCCAAGGGCACTTTTGATGTAATTTCTTTGTTTTTCTATTCTAAGAATACTTTTATCTCTATTATTCAAAATTACTCTATCCTCAACTTCCTTACAGGGGTCGTCTTTCAAAATTAAATGAATTATCTTATTTTTAAAATCAGGATAATCTTTAATGTTAAAGTTAATCTCTTTTTTCTCACCACTGTGAGTGAAATTAGCTTCACAGACGATGAATTTATCAACATATTTGTCTAATATATTAAATCTTAATTCCATCATCATTTTTTCTTCAAAATAAGTGGTACAATCAATAATTTTCATAATATAAATAACTAACATACTAATTTATAAAATGTATAATTTAATCTCTTAATTTGACTGTTGAAGTGTTTAAAAAAATTTCTATATATATTCCTGCTTATAATGGAGAAAGAACAATAGCATCAGCGCTAGAATCTATTACAAAGCAAACAAAAAAATTTGATGAAATTATTGTTGTTAATGACTGTTCTACCGATAAAACACTGAAAATTTTAAACTCTTTTCAAAATATTAAAATTATTAATAATTCACGAAATGAAGGCTTACCTAAAACAAGAAACATAGCAATTAATAGCTGTAATAATGAAATTATAGCAAATATTGATCAAGACATAATTCTAGATAAGTTTTGGTTAGAAAAAATTCTAAAATATCTTACTATGGATAATGTGGTTATGTGCGGTGGAAATACACAGGATAAAATTTTAGCAAATATTTATAATAAATGGAGAAGTGAGCGTTACCCCCTCAACTGGGGTTTAGAAAATATCAAAAATCCAGCATTTTTATTTGGCAGTAATTCAATTCAATATAAATCGTTATGGAAAGAGTTGAATGGGTACAGTGAAGAATTTAGATTGGCAGGCGACGATGTGAACTATGGTAGAAAGATTTCTCAAAAAGATAAAGTCACTTTTTATGTCAGCTCAGCTCTATGCTATCATTTACAAAATGATACTCTATTTTCATTAGCTGATAGGATTTGGAGATATCATTCTTTTGGATATAAAAATACAAAGCCTAGTTTTTTTCGATTTTTAAAACTCTCAATAAAACAAATTAAAATTTTTTCTATAAGATTATTTAAAAATATTTTTAAATTAAATTTTCTATATGTTTGTATTGATTTTTTTGTATTTATAAGCTTCCTTTACTTTGAAATAAAAAATATTTTTTCTAAAAAAATTTAAATGGCGGAGAGAAAGGGATTCGAACCCTTGATACGGTTGCCCGTATACACACTTTCCAAGCGTGCGCCTTCAACCACTCGGCTTAGAATTGTTGATTAACTTACAATTTATTTTTAAGACTTTAAAAAATTGGTCTAGCGACGACCATATGACGACCGATCTAAATTAAAATTTTATTTTAAATCCTAAATTTCCACTTAAGCTTTTAACATCCTGATTAGTATTTTTTGCAGAAATACCAGCAGTAAATTTACCATTATCTGTAATCTTTTTTTCGTAACCTAAATTGGCAACTAATGAAATCTCTCTTGTAAGAGCATTATCTTGTTTATATGTAGCGCTTGTGCCATTAATTGAATAAACTTGAGATTTGTCTCCTACCGAATTTCTAAAATCTAACAACCAACCTAGATTAA
>Ga0307986_10000794_pt1 | contig 23279 bp, 21 predicted proteins | sample EllFjometageno82_FD_203170 | JGI IMG/M metagenome (GOLD analysis project Ga0307986, IMG submission 203170) | Marine microbial communities from Ellis Fjord, Antarctic Ocean - #82 | ecosystem: Environmental > Aquatic > Marine > Unclassified | place: Southern Ocean | collected 2014-10-09
GCGTGGACATTATCTTATGGGATGACAATTCCGCACAGTTTGTTATCAATGCGATGTCACCGGCGGAAGTTGTTTCTATTGTCGTCGACGAAGACAAGCACAGCATGGACGTCGCTGTTGAAGAGGATAAACTCTCACAGGCTATCGGCCGTGGTGGACAGAATATTCGCCTCGCAAGTGAGCTGTCCGGTTGGGAGTTGAACGTCATGACGGCTCAGGACGCTGAAGAGAAAAGCGAATCTGAAATGAAAGCGCTGATCGGATTGTTCTCCAAGCAGCTTGACGTGGATGAAGAGGTATCTCTAATCCTGGTACAGGAAGGTTTCTCGACCATCGAGGAAGTGGCTTACGTACCGGCGGCTGAGCTCGTTGAGATTGAAGAGTTTGATGAAGGTATCGTCGATGAGTTACGAAGTCGTGCTCGAGATGTTCTACTGACACAAGCTATTGTTCAGGAAGAGAAAATCGACGAAGTAGAGCCTGCTGAAGATTTGCTTAGTCTGGACGGAATGGAGAAAAGCCTGGCATATTTGTTGGCTAGCAAGGGCGTTGTGACTCGCGAAGATCTCGCGGAACTCGCAACAGATGACCTGCTGGAGATCAACGAAGAGATCGGTGCAGAAGAGGCCGCAGCGCTCATTATGAAAGCGCGCGCACATTGGTTTGAAGAAGAACAGCAGGCGTAGCAGCCTTTTTCTGGAGTTAAAGCATGGCCGATGTGACAGTCGCACAATTTGCTGAGGTTTTGAAGGTCCCTGTCGACAAGTTGCTTACGCAGCTTGACGAGGCGGGGATTAAGGTCAAGGGATTTGACGATAATATCAGTGACGATGCGAAACTCGAACTGCTGACGCACCTGCGCCGCAGTCATGGGCAGGACGATACGCCGGCAACCGCTGCGGCGCCGCGCAAAATTACCTTAAAGCGTAAGTCTCAATCCGAACTCAAGCTTCCCGGTGCTCAAGGCCGATCTCGAACGGTCAATGTTGAGGTACGGCGGAAGCGCACCTACATCAAGCGTGATGTTCTTGAGAAGCAAGCACAGGACGAGCAAGACTCTCTAGATCGTCAGCGCCAGGAAGATGAGGACCGCGTCAAGACCGAAGTGCTCGCAGAGGAGCGACTGATCGCAGAGAAAGAAGAGGCAGCGAAACTCGAAGTCGAGACTCGTGCGAAAGAGGAGCGGGCCCAAAAAGACGCTGAAGACGACGCACGGAAAGCGGCTGAAAAAGCAGTGACTGATGTGGCAGAAGAAAAAGCGCGACTTGAGAAGGTTGAGGCAGACGCACGAGCTCGTCGAACAAAGGATAAAGAAAAGGGAAAACCGAAAGCGCAGCCTGGTGATACTCGATATGGGCGCAAGGAACTGCACGTTGCTGGCAGCAAGAGTGGCCGCCGCAAGCGCAAATCACCTGCACGTCGACGCCCTGTGATGGTCGATGTCGATTCGAAGCACGGCTTTGAAATGCCTACAGAACGCGCTGTTCGCGAAATAGAGATCGCAGAAAATATCTCAGTCGCTGAGCTTGCACAAAAAATGGCGGTTAAGGGCAATGAGGTCGTTAAAGTTTTATTCAACATGGGCGCGATGGTGACGATCAATCAGGTTATTGATCAAGACACTGCGACACTTGTGGTTGAAGAGTTTGGACATACGACCAAGCTTGTTGACGCAGTTGAAGCCGACGAAGTATTACTTGCTGAAGAGAGTAAAATCGTGGGTGATGCTATCGGCCGGGCGCCGGTGGTTACGATCATGGGTCACGTCGATCATGGCAAGACTTCGTTACTTGACTGCATTCGTCGGTCCAAAGTCGCAGATGGCGAGGCTGGTGGAATTACGCAGCATATTGGCGCGTACTCGGTAGAAACAGACAAAGGTCGAATCGCATTCCTGGATACGCCTGGACACGCCGCATTTACTGCAATGCGCGCCCGCGGCGCGCAAGCCACAGACATCGTGGTTCTTGTCGTGGCTGCAGACGACGGTGTCATGCCGCAAACCATAGAGGCTATCCAGCATTCGAAGGCTGCCGGTGTACCGATGGTTGTGGCAGTGAATAAGGTCGATCGGGAAAATGCTGATCCGGAGCGCGTTAAGAACGAGCTGTCTCAGCATGAAGTTATCCCGGAAGAATGGGGTGGCGAGCAAATGTTTGTGAACGTCTCTGCGCTTAAAGGCACAGGCGTGGACGAGCTTCTGGATGCAATTCTTTTGCAGGCAGAAGTAATGACGCTCTTGGCAGTGCAGGAAGGTCCGGCACAAGGAGTCGTGATCGAGTCCAGTCTTGAGAAAGGGCGAGGCGCTGTTGCGACGATGCTCGTGCAAAGCGGCACGTTAAAGCAGGGCGATATACTTATTGCTGGAGAAGAATACGGCCGAGTTCGAAATATGTTTGACGAATCGGGTAACTCGATTAAGAAAGCAGGGCCATCGCAACCCGTGGTTATCCTTGGATTGTCGAAAACACCAAGAGCTGGCGACGATTTTCTCGTTGTGAAAAACGAGCGTAAAGCGCGTGAAGTCGCAGAGATTCGACAACAGAAGACTCGCGAGACAAAGCTCGCTCAACAACAAGCATCCAAGATGGAAGACATATTCACTCAGATGAGGGACGGGGAGATTTCGTCTGTACCAGTGATTATTAAATCTGACGTTCACGGCAGCGCCGAAGCGCTCCGTGACGCATTACTTAAACTCTCTAACGATGAAGTAAGAGTTAAGGTATTAGGATCAAGTGTCGGTGGCATCACTGAAACTGATGTGAACTTGGCAGCTGCGTCGAGCGCGACCATCATCGGATTTAATGTCCGAGCGGATGCCGCTGCACGGACAGCAATTAAAGAGTCCGGTGTTGACCTTCGTTACTACAGCATCATTTATGAGGCGATCGACGATGTCAGGGCGGCGCTTACTGGCCTCCTGGCGCCAGAGATCCGCGAGCAGATTCTCGGTCTGGCGGAAGTCAAAGATACCTTCAGTTCGCCGAAGTTCGGCGACATCGCCGGCTGTATAGTTAGTGAGGGCTACGTGAAGCGCTCCAACCCAATCCGCGTTCTGCGTGAAAACGTGGTGATTTATGAGGGTGAGTTGGAATCATTGCGTCGATTCAAAGATGACGTAAATGAGGTTCGTTCGGGCACCGAGTGCGGTATCGGCGTTAAGAACTACAGTGACGTTCAGGTCGGTGATCAGATCGAGTGCTTCGAACGTATAGAGGTGGCTCGTACGCTCGACTAGGCGTACGCGATTACGACAATGGCACGTGAATTTTCCAGAAACCAGCGCCTCGGCAATCAGGTTCTACGAACCTTGAACGAGCTTCTCACGATGGAGACAAAGGATCCGCGCCTGAAAATGGTGTCGTTAAACGCCATCGACCTATCGCGAGACCTAAGCGTTGCTCGAATTCATTTTATAATGCTGGATCCAAATGGTGATCCAGCGCCGGTTCAAGAGGGGCTGGAAAGGGCAAGCGGTTTTTTACGTGGGCGTTTAGGCCGAGAGGTAAAGATTCGGCATGTACCTGAATTGTGTTTTTTTCACGACAATAGTGCGGCGGAAGCGCAGCGGATTAGCAGCCTCATTGATGGCGCGCTTGAGTCAGAACAGAGCGACGGGCCGCAGTAAGCATTATGGCGGCACGAGGCATGAAACGTGATGCCGATCCGGTGGATGGCGTGCTGTTGCTGAACAAGCCTTCGGGAATGACGTCGAATAGGGCGTTGCAGATTGTAAGAAAGTTGCTTAACGCGAGAAAGGCTGGCCACACCGGAAGCCTTGATCCTGCGGCGACAGGAATGCTTCCTTTGTGTTTTGGCGAAGCAACCAAAGTGTGTGCGTACCTGTTGAATGCTGACAAGAGTTACCGTGTGACGGTGCAGCTGGGATCAGCAACGGATACTGGAGATGGGGACGGTCAGGAAACTGCAACTGCCCCGATACCGGATATGAGTACCGAGCAGTGGAATGACATAATGCAGGGCTTTGGTGGTGAGTCCACTCAGATCCCGCCGATGTATTCGGCGTTAAAGATAGACGGTAAGCGACTATACAAACTGGCTCGAAAGGGAGAAACAGTCGAGCGAAAACCGAGATCGATTCGGATTGACAAGATCGAATTGCTGGAGCACGCAGGGACACGATTGGTGTTTTGCGTGCGGTGTTCGAAAGGAACCTATATTCGAGTATTGGTTGAAGATATCGCAAAGAAGGCTGGTACGGTTGCGCATACGGCGCGACTGCATCGAGAGTCTGTCGGTGATTTTGAAGGAGACCGCATGCTCGATATGACCGTTATTGAAGAGTTGGCGGAGGAAGGACTGGAGCCATTACGGGCGAAACTTTTGCCGGCGGACATCGTTTTGACCGATATGCCGCAGGTATCTATCGAATCTGATGATGCGCTGCGTTTTTGCGGTGGTCAGGCAGTTCAGGTGCCGGCTGACGGACAGGAAGGGCTTGCTAGGGTGTATGAGGTGGGTCAACAGTTTTTAGGTGTGGGCGAGCTCTCCGGAGACGGAGCGCTGTCACCACGAAGAGTTTTTCTAACGCAGGAAAAAACCCCGTAATTATTTGATTTTGGGGTATTAATGGGCTCGAACAGGCGCTAGAATACCGCGCTCAAAAAGGGGCACAATGAAAGAGAATTGGAGTACTAGATAAATGTCACTTTCCAGTGAAGCAAAGCAGGGCGTAATAGCCGATCACGCACGCGGCGAAGCCGATACAGGCTCACCAGAAGTACAGGTTGCACTGCTGTCAAAAAGAATTGCAGAACTTACCGGGCACTTCGGTGAGCATAAGAAGGATCACCACAGCCGTCAGGGCCTTCTGAGGATGGTTAACAAGCGTCGTAAGCTGCTTGATTACCTGAAATCTAAAGACAATGACCGCTACCGCGAGCTGATCAAGAAGCTCGGTCTACGCCGCTAATTCAGCGAGCATCCAAAGCAATGTAATCAACCGACGTGTCGCTCCCCTCTCTAAGGGGTCGCCGTCGGTTGCTGTTGCTATAACGATTTCCATACTAGAGTAAATAACGTGAATTCGACAAAGAAGAGTTTCCAATTCGGGGAACATGAAGTAACACTTGAGACAGGTGGAGTCGCTCGTCAGGCTGACGGCGCTATTATAGTAAATATGGCCGATACGACGATTCTCGTAACCGTCGTTGGCAAGAAAAGAGAAGATCCGGGCAGAGATTTCTTCCCGTTGACTGTCAACTACCAGGAAAAAACATACGCGGCTGGCAAGATTCCAGGTGGATTCTTCAAGCGTGAAGGTCGTCCAGGTGAGAAAGAAATCCTTACTTGCCGCCTCATCGATCGTCCGGTTCGCCCATTGTTTCCAAAAGGTTTTAAGAACGAAGTTCAGATTATCGCTACGGTGATGTCATTGAATCCAGACGTTGATCCAGATATTCCAGCTTTGATTGGTGCCTCTGCGGCATTGGCCATTTCCGGTCTGCCGTTTGCTGGACCGATTGGTGCTGCGAAGGTTGGCTACAAGGATGGTGCATACATTCTCAATCCTGGTCGCGCTGCTGTTGCTGAAGGGGACCTCGAGCTCGTCGTAGCGGGCACCAAAGACGCCGTGCTTATGGTTGAATCAGAAGCCTCCGGCCTCTCGGAAGAGGTCATGCTGGGTGCTGTTATATTCGGTCACGAGCAGATGCAGGTTGCTATCGACACAATTGCTGAGCTCGCTGCGGATGTTGGCAAGCCGGCGTGGAATTGGACCGGACCGGAAGTTGACGAAGATCTGGTAGCAGCCGTAGTTGGTTCTGCTACTGATGGACTCTCCAGTGCCTACCAAATCACTGACAAACAAGAACGTCAGGAAGCTGTCAGCGTAGCCAAGTCTGCCGCTGTTGAGGTCCTGGCTGGCGGTGATGACGCAAAATGGTCTGCTGACGAGGTCAAAGGCGAGCTGTACAAGCTTGAGAAGAGCATCGTTCGCCAACGCATTATCAAAGGCGAGCCACGCATTGACGGCCGTGACAAGAGTACGGTCCGTCCGATCGATGTCGAAATCGGCACTTTGCCACGTGCACACGGTTCTGCCATATTTACACGGGGTGAGACGCAGGCAATTGTCGTTGCAACACTCGGCACCGGCCGTGACGCGCAGATGATCGATGCCATCGAAGGCGAGCGCAAAGAGCCGTTCATGCTGCATTACAACTTCCCTCCTTTCTGTGTAGGCGAGACAGGCTTTGTTGGTTCACCGAAGCGTCGTGAAATCGGCCACGGTAAATTGGCACGGCGTGGTATCGAAGCGGTCATGCCGAACATGGATGAGTTTGGTTACGTTATTCGCGTCGTATCAGAAATTACTGAGTCCAACGGTTCAAGCTCTATGGCTTCCGTTTGCGGAACCAGCCTGGCATTGATGGACGCTGGCGTTCCTTTGAAAGCACCGGTTGCTGGTGTTGCGATGGGTCTCGTTAAAGAAGGCGATGAGTTTGCTGTTCTGACCGACATCCTTGGAGATGAAGATCATCTCGGTGACATGGATTTCAAGGTTGCTGGTACCGAAGACGGCATTACGGCCTTGCAGATGGACATCAAGATCCAGGGAATTACCAAAGAAATCATGAGCGCAGCGTTAGATCAAGCTAAAGATGGTCGTCTGCATATTCTTGGTGAGATGAACAAGGTTATCAGCGAGACCCGTACAGAGATGTCCGAATGGGCTCCAACAATCATGACCATCAAGATCGATCCTGAGAAGATTCGCGACGTAATTGGTAAGGGCGGTGCGGTTATCCGTGCAATCACTGAAGAGACGGGTGCGTCAGTCGATATCGATAATGACGGCACGATTCGTATCGCATCTGTTGATGGATCATCTGGCAAGGAAGCGCATCGTCGTATCGAGTTAATTACCGCTGACATTGAAGTGGGTCGTATTTACGATGGTAAGGTCGCTCGTCTTATGGACTTCGGTGCATTTGTTACGATTCTGCCAGGTAAGGACGGTCTCGTACACATCTCACAGATCTCTAACGAGCGCGTTGAGAAAGTTAGCGACAAGCTGGCTGAAGGCGACGAAGTTAAGGTCAAAGTTCTTGAAGTTGATCGCCAGGGCCGCGTGCGTCTCTCCATGAAAGAGGTTGATGGCGCCGAGTAAGAAATTTTCCTGGGCCCATTTCCAGGAGGTAAAAAGGCCGAATCGCTCATGCGATTCGGCCTTTTTTTTATAGCCTGGACTTGACGGTAGAGGTTTCCAGGAATTCGATAATGCGCCCTGGAAGGTAAAACGTTGGGCTAAAAGGCGTGCCACCATCAATAAATCCGACATGGCCACCGCCCTTGGCGACCTCAAGGGTCACGTCGCCCGATAGCTTGTCTGCCGTGGGTAGAACGTCCGAGGTCATGAATGGATCATCCAGCGAATTAATGATTAGTGTTGGGCGTTCGATATTAATGAGGAAGTGCGTCGCGCTGCACCGATCATAGTAGTCATTTACTCCATCAAACCCATGCAGCGGTGCTGTTATAAAGTCATCGAACTCGGCAAAAGTCTTTGCATTCATCGCACGATCCCAATCAAATACTGCTGTATGCCGGTTAAATTTCCGGGTGACAGATTTTTTCATATGTTTTAGTAGATGCCGTTGGTAAATCTTTGACAAGCCGGTGTTTAGCGCTCGCGCACAGACATGAAGGTCCAAGGGCACACAGATGGCCGTAGCGGCGGCCAATGGAGTCTCAGATTGAGACTCGCCGAGGTACTTTAGAAGCACATTTCCGCCTAATGAGTACCCCACCGCGAGCAGTGGGCCCGCGCTCCCCGAGGGCCTTTGCATCTGTAGCTGGCTCAGGAAGTGTCTAAGATCATTGGTTTCACCGGCGTGGTAACGGCGTGGAAGTCGGTTTCTGTAGTTACCACAGTCGCGGAAATACAACACACAGGAGCGCCACCCCCTGTTGAGGGCGGCCTCCATTAACATGCGTGCGTAGGACGACTCAGCAGAACCTTCAAGACCGTGAAGAATGACCAATAGCGGAGCGGAATTAGGCAGCGAATCAGCCTCAACTAACCAATCGACAGCTGTAACATCGCCATCTGGCAGCTCGAGAGTTTCTCTCCGTAGTTCTGGGCGTGACGGCCATGCCCAAGGAAGGCTCGGATACATTGTTTGAAAGTGTGGGTTGCGCAGCCACCATGGAGCTCGGAATCGGCTTTGAATAATTTGATTGTCACGTGATTGGGGAGTCATTGTCGCGATTTTGCCACATTTCTGAATGCCATGTTTTGGGCAAAAAAATGACCCTCCGCTTGCGCGGAGGGTCTGCCGTAAAGTTGTTACCCTTCAGGCTTTTGCAACAGGGGGCGGGGGAGCGTATCCCTATTGCACTATTCAAGCTATGGCACTAGAAGGTTGTTGTCAAGCCGTTTTGACGATTGTTTTTTGTCCTATCAGTTGCTCAATTTGCCAACTTTCACTAGCCCATGACCAGACATCCGATATCGATGCATACGCCAACTCTCTGGGTGGATTCTGACCCAATACGGCCAGCGCTGCGCACAGCGTTTTGGTGGCGGAGTTGAGTGAAATACCATTCGCTCCAGTCAGCTTGCTGAGCTTACTGCCATCCTCGTGTGTAATAACTGGGATATGAACGTAGTCGGGAGTCTGGTATTGCAGTAGTCGCTGTAGCCAGATTTGTCGTGGCGTCGAATCCAACAGATCGATACCTCGAACAACTTCAGTGATACCTTGAATTTCGTCATCAACCACGACTGCAAGATGATAGGCCGTCAGGCCGTCGCGGCGCCGAACGACGAAATCGCCAGATTCGCTTTCGAGCTGCTGTGCGAAGCGTCCCTGTAACGCATCTTGAAAGCCGATCTCAGTATTGTTTGTTCGCAGCCGGACCGCAGCGTCAATCAAGTCCTTTGAGTCTCTGCAGGTGCCCGGATAGACGATTCCTAAAGGCCCTCTTGCTGCATTGGCGAGGTCACGTCTTGAGCACTTGCATGGGTATGCCAGAGATTGATCAATCAGTGATTGAAGCGCATCTTTGTGGGCTTCATGACTTGCGCTTTGATAGATGACACTACCATCCCATTGGAATCCATAATGGTCCAGCGCTCTGAGAATTGACTCATTCGCCCCGGGCTGCTCGCGCGGCGGATCGATGTCCTCTATTCGCAGAAGCCACCGTCCATTCTTGGACCGCGCCTGAAGGAAACTGGCCGCAGCGGCGACAAGTGAACCGAAGTGCAGGGGCCCGGTCGGCGACGGCGCGAACCGCCCAACGTAGGGAGGCGATTCGCTCGTCTGCATCAGGTTTCTGAATTACCGATATTGATCATCATGGTCACGAAATTGTCGTCCGGCCTGTTCACGGCGTTCCTGCGCTTCAAGGCTCAGTGTAGCAACCGGACGAGCTTCAAGACGTTTCAAGCCAATTTCCTCACCGGTTTTATCGCAAAAGCCATACGAACCATCGTCGATACGCCTTAATGCAGACTCAATTTTTCGCAGAAGCTTGCGTTCACGATCTCGCGTACGCAGCTCCAAGCCGAATTCTGATTCCTGAGTCGCTCGATCGTTTGGATCGGGGAAGTTTGCAGCCTCATCCTGCATGTGGTGAACAGTGCGATCGATTTCAACAATAAGTTCGCTTTTCCACGCACTCAGAATTTCGCGGAAGTGATCAAGCTGTTCATCGCTCATGTATTCTTCGCCACGAGCGGGCTTGTACGGCGCTATTCCATGGATGGGGCCGGACAGTCGATCGCCTTTTCGTTTGGCGGTACGAACGGGCACCCCCTTTCGCGCAGGGGTTTTGTTCGTCACAGTCCTCTTCTTAACAATGGCCTTCTTGACCACTGCCTTCTTAATCGGAGCCTTCTTTTTTTGGGCTGGCTTTTTGCCGGCGGCCTTCTTGACCACTGCTTTCTTAATCGGAGCCTTCTTTTTTGGGGCTGGCTTTTTGCCGGCGGCCTTCTTGACTGCCTTTTTGGCCGCTGCTTTCTTCACGAGCGCCTTTTTCTCCACGATATTTTTCTTGATCGTAGGTTTCTTGGAGGTAGCTTTCTTACGTGAGATCGACACTTTATTCCGCTTCTTGTTTAGGACTTTTTTTGCGGGCATTTTTGAGCTCCTGCCAGGGACAGAAAAGGCCGGGATTATACATTGCCTGAGGCTGCATGGAAGCCCTATTTTTTTAGGCCTTTTGGAGTCAATGAAAATCGCCGTCAGACCGCGGCAATATTGAGCTTGGCGGCCAATTGTCTTTTTCGTGTGACAATCGTTTTATTGGGCGAATTCCATTACACTAACCAAATTTGACGGTATACCGGCCTTAACCACTGATGCGATTAAGCAAGATAAAGCTCGCTGGCTTCAAATCCTTCGTCGATCCCACAACGATTTCATTTCCAAGCAGCCTCGTTGGCGTGGTCGGGCCCAACGGTTGCGGCAAGTCGAATGTGATTGATGCTGTGCGATGGGTCATGGGTGAAAGCTCAGCGACCCGACTGCGCGGCGACTCTATCACTGACGTTATTTTTAATGGATCAAGCACGCGTAAGCCAATCGGTGCGGCCTCGGTTGAGTTACTGTTCGACAACAGTGAAACAACACTGGAGGGCCAATATGCGAAGTATGCAGAAATCTCGATACGGCGTGAAGTCAGTCGTGATGGGGTATCTAACTACTATCTGAACGGCACACGATGCCGTCGCAAGGACATTACAGGTATATTCCTCGGCACAGGCCTCGGTCCACGAAGCTACTCAATCATCGAGCAAGGGATGATTTCCCGATTGATTGAGGCCAAGCCTGAAGAAATGCGCGTGTTTCTCGAGGAAGCGGCGGGCATATCGAAATACAAGGAGCGCCGTAAAGAAACGTCAAGTCGCATCAAGCGCACGAAAGAGAATCTGGATCGATTGCTCGACGTGCTCGATGAAGTTGAAAAACAAATCAAACATCTTGACCGACAGGCCAAGACGGCAGAACGGTATGGCCGATATAAAACTGAAGAGCGACGCACGGCTGCCGAGCTACTGGCGCTGCGCACAAAGCATCTCGAAGATAAAGGCGGCGATGCAGGTGCGCGATTAGCGGAACAAAAGACGAGTCTCGAGGCTGCTATAGCCAAACAGCGGAGCCTCGAGGCCGCGCTCGAAGATACTCGGGTGCGCCAAACAGAAAGAACGGATGAATTCAACGTCGTTCAAGGTCGCTACTACAAGGTTGGTTCGGAAATCGCGCGACTTGAGCAATCGATCGAACACGCTCGCGAACTGCGTGAGCGGCAGCAGAGCGATCTGGGGCAAGCGACAACCGGCGCGAAAGAGATAGCGGATCATATTGATCAGGACCAAACAGAAATCGAACAGCTGGAGTTGACGTTGTGCGAACTCGTTCCTGGTTTAGAGCAAGCCCGTCAGCGTGAGCAAGCGTCAGTGAACTCACTTCAGCGAGCTGAAGTTGCTTTATCTGATTGGCAAGAGCAGTGGGATATACACTCTAAGCAATACAGCGACGCTCAGCAGGCGCAGAGCGTTGAAACTACTCGCTCGGAACAGATCGAATCTCGATTAAAGAGTTTTTCTGAGCGCCGCCGTAAAATCGCGGAGTCCGAAGAGGATGCAAACCCAGAAGACCTTAAGGCCAAGTACGATACTATTTCTGAGCAAGAGCTCAGAAAGCGCCAGGCGCGCGACGAGTTTGATCGCCATCTGACCGATACCGCTGAGAATATTCGTAAGTTGCGTGAGCAGGATCGGAAGCTGACATCACTCGTGGACGAACGTCACTCCACCATGCAAGACGCTAGGGGTAAGTTTGCGTCACTGGAAGCGCTTCAAAAAGCGGCACTGGGCGAGGGTGACGAGGGTATCAAGAGTTGGTTGGCGGGCGTAGGTCTCGCCAAGAATCATCGAGTTGCACATAAATTGAATGTTGATAGTGGCTGGGAAAAGGCGATCGAGACCGTCTTGGGTGATTATCTGCAAGCGGTTTGCGTTACTGATATCACACCAGTCACGGAGACGATCGCAAGACTCAAAACTGGCAATGTGACGGTACTGCGTGAGCAATCCAAAGATGAAGAATTGCCGGCGCCATCGAATACTCTTGCTGAGAAGGCAACGAGTGCGCCAGCTGAGATCATCCATATATTGTCGAGTGTATTGATCGCAGAGACACTGGGGCAGGCACTCGGAATTCGTGACTCGCTCGCTGGTGGTGCTTCGGTGATCACTGCAGATGGCGTCTGGCTTGGTAAGAATTGGTTACGAGTTTCACGCGAGAAAGAAGGCAAGGCAGGCGTCTTGGCTCGCGAACATGAGATCCGTCGATTAAAGTCAGATATCCGTGAGATGCAGGTTCGACACGACAGTGCCCGCAAGTTATTGCACGATGGTCGGACGCGTCTGACCCAGCTTGAGGAGCAGCGTGAAACATTGCAGCAGGATGCTTCGTCTCTACTGAACGAGTACTCCGAGGTGAAAGCTGCACTTGAGTCCGCGCGCTACAAAATAGAGCAGGAAATTACCCGTAAGTCCGCACTCACGGAAGAGTCGAAGGCTTTGGATGATGAAACTACCAGTGCCGAAGAACAGTTACGGGAATCGCAGCAAGTTGGTGGACAGGCCGCTGCGCTGTTGGGGCAACTCGAAGCAAAGAAGCTGAATCAAGAGTCCAGACGCGAAGAATTGCGTTCGGAAATACAGCGCGTTCGCGGGCAGGCAAATGAGGATCGGAAAAGCGTTCAAAATATTGCCATTCAGTTCGAAAGCCGCCGGACAAGCAAGGAATCGGCTGCATTAAACCTTGAGAGGATGAGGTCGCAACTAACGCAATTTCAAACTCGTGAAGCTGAGATTCGTAGTCAGCTCGAGATAAGCCAGTCGCCACTTGCGGGCAACAAGAATGACCTGGCAGCATTGCTTGAGAATCGTCTTGCAGTTGAGGCAGAACTCGCTGCTGCTCGTCAGATGGTAGAGAAGATCGAAGACGAGTTACGGGAACTCGATCAGTCTCGAATGCAAATAGGTCAATCCGTCGATGCGTCTCGTTCGAAGGTAAGTGAGGCGGAATTGACCGTGCAGGAATTGAAAGTTCGGCGTGAGGGATTTGCCGAGCAGCTCGCACAAACGGACTTCGCGTATGCCACTCTTCTAGAAGAGATGGACGATGCCGCGGCTGTCGAGCCGTGGGAAGAGAAGCTTGAGAAGGCCCGGAAACGAATAGACAGACTTGGACCGATCAATTTAGCTGCTATTGATGAATTCAAAGAGCGGTCCGAGCGAAAGGAATATCTCGATTTTCAACTTGCCGATTTGAATGATTCGTTGTCTATATTGGAAGGTGCAATTCGAAAAATTGACCGAGAAACGCGAACTCGGTTCAAGGAGACGTTCGACAATGTAAATGCGGGATTCAAAGTTCTGTTTCCGAAACTGTTTGGCGGTGGCCACGCATACCTTGAACTTACCGGGGATGATTTGCTGACGACAGGAGTCACCGTAATGGCGAGACCTCCGGGTAAGCGAAATAGTACGATTCACCTCTTGTCGGGTGGAGAGAAGGCGTTGACGGCTGTGGCACTGGTCTTTGCGATTTTCGAATTAAATCCTGCACCGTTTTGTATGCTCGACGAGGTCGATGCACCATTGGATGACGCGAACGTTACGCGGTTCTGCAATATCGTCAAAGAGATGTCTGGCAAAGTACAGTTCGTGTTCATTACGCACAATAAGGTTACCATGGAAATGGCCCGTCAATTGTTGGGCGTAACTATGCAAGAGCCTGGTGTGTCGCGACTGGTAACAGTTGATCTCGACGCAGCTGTGAAGATGGCGGCTAGTTAGCCCGAATAGGTGAGTTCAGAATGGAGGATCTGCGTTGGTTGCTATTGATATTCGGACTCTTGGTTATCGCCGGTGTCTATCTATATAGCCGAAAAGAAAAGAAATCATCGGACACTCAACCGGCGTCGACCGGTCGTGTCGAGCCGAGCCTGGACGGCAGTGAGCAGAGCGATGAGCTGTCTCGAGATTCAGAAGAGGATATCAACGATGTGCCCGTCGAGGATTCTGATGACAAACCTGCGCAGCAAGACGGCCCTCAGAAAATAGTTACTATCCGGATTGTTGCTCATGAGAAGGCATCGTTCGCGGGCGATGAGGTGGTTCTGAGTATGAGAGGCATCGGGCTACGGCATGGAAAATTCGGAATATTTCATCGTCTGGATGGCAATGAAGAGGGTGAGATAATTTTTAGTGCAGCGAGCCTTATAGAACCGGGAAGCTTTGACCTGCAAAATATCAAAGACCAAGAAATTCCTGGAATCAGTCTGTTCTTGGTTTTGCCCGGCCCGATTGAATGTATTGAAGCCTTCGACATGATGTTAGCCACCGCTCGAACCCTCACCCAGTCGTTAAGCGGCGAGCTGCTGGACGAATCAGGCAGTACTCTCAGCATTCAGCGCGAGCGATATTTACGAGAAGAAATAATTCAATTTCAATACAGCAATTTAGTCGCCTGACCTTCGTGGATTCAGGCTCATGACTGTGTCCGCTGCTACCGTAAAAAAAGCTACGTCGCTGCGGGATCAGATTCGTCATCATAACCATCGCTATCACGCGTTAGATGATCCGGAAATTCCGGATGCCGAATACGATCGCTTAATGCTTGAGCTCCAGAGGCTGGAAGACGAGTTTCCCGATCTTGTTTCCTCCGACTCTCCTACGCAGCGAGTTGGCGACGCAGCGGTTTCCGGATTTGGATCGGCGCAACATGAGCTGCCGATGCTATCGCTTGGAAACGCATTTAGTGCAGACGAGCTGCAAGAGTTCCATAGACGAGTCGCTGATCGACTGGGCTTGTATGAGCGTGGTGATCTGATTTATGCCGCCGAACCGAAACTGGATGGGGTGGCAGTTAGTTTGTTGTATGCGGATGGCGTGCTCGTTCGCGGAGCAACCCGCGGGGACGGCATGACTGGCGAAGATATAACTCACAACGTTCGAACTATCCAGGCCATTCCACTCAAGCTGATTGGCGACGACTACCCGTCTCGACTGGAAGTGCGTGGTGAAGTCTTCATGCCAAGAGCTGGATTCGAGGCGTACAACGAAGCTGCGCGAGCCGCGGGCGAAAAGACGCTCGTTAATCCCCGTAATGCGGCAGCAGGTAGTTTACGACAATTAGATCCGAGATTAACTGCAGGGCGTCCGTTGGATATGTATGCATATTCAGTCGGTGTTACAGATGGTGGTGAACTCCCTGCGAGGCACAGCGAGATCATCAATCTACTTCAAGGCTGGGGAATCAAGGTTTGCCCCGAGCGACGAGTGGTGATTGGCGTAGAAGGGTGTCTCGAATATTACGAGAAGATTGGCGAACGTCGAGAGAGCCTTAGTTACGAGATTGATGGTGTTGTGTACAAGGTTGACAGCCTGGAATTGCAGCAGGAACTTGGGTTCGTATCGCGAGCACCCCGATGGGCAGTAGCACACAAGTTTCCAGCTCAGGAAGAAGTGACCACAGTGGAGAGCGTTGAGTTTCAAGTGGGACGAACCGGCGTAGTCACACCCGTCGCAAGGCTCAAGCCAGTTTTCGTTGGTGGAGTCACCGTGAGCAATGCGGTGCTTCATAATATTGATGAACTACATCGAAAGGATGTCCGTGTCGGAGATACGGTTATCGTTCGAAGGGCAGGGGACGTCATCCCAGAAGTGGCCAGTGTGATTTTGGACAGAAGGCCGAAAGGTACCCAGCATGTCCAACTGCCAGTCGAGTGTCCGGTCTGCGGCTCGCATATTGAGCGAGTAAAAGGCGAGGCAGCCGCACGATGCACTGGCGGTCAATTCTGTTCTGCCCAACGAGCCGAGGCATTGAAGCATTTTGTATCTCGAAGGGCGCTCGATATTGAGGGACTTGGCTCAAAGTTAATTGAACAACTGGTTGCGTCTGGCCGACTCAAGACCCCAGCTGATATTTTCCAACTGGAGAAAGATGAACTCAGTTCGTTGGATCGTATGGGCGAAAAATCAGCAGATAATTTGATCGACTCCATCAAGGCCAGCAAATCAACCACATTTGCACGATTGTTGTATGCATTAGGGATTCGTGAGGTCGGTGAGACAACTGCGGCAAGCGTCGCGGCACACTATGGGAGGCTAGCTAACCTAGAGTTAGCTACGGAGGAAGACTTGCAGCTTGTGCCTGACGTCGGGCCAGTAGTTGCGGCACGCATAAGGGCGTTCTTTGCCGAAGAGGATAATCTTTCGGTGATAGAGCGACTTAAGGAATACGGAGTTCATTGGCTGGAGATGGATCCGGTGTTAATTAGTACGGACGGACCGCTTGCGGGAATGACGTTTGTTATCACCGGTACGCTACCCACGCTGACGAGAGATGATGCGAAAGACATTATTCAAGATGCAGGTGGCAAAGTCATGGGAAGTATATCGAAAAAAACCGACTATCTTCTTGCAGGCGAAAAAGCGGGATCCAAGCTAGTGAAGGCGCAAAATATCGATGTTGTTATTTTGGATGAGCATGCATTGATATCACTGATATCTGGATGATGACAGCTGCAGCACTATTATTCCCTATGACCTCTCAATTAATACATATAGCTTTGGCGCGAGCTTCATGTCACGACTTGGCCGTTTTTTCCAAGCCCGACATACTAGGGTCGTAAGCCGATCATAAAATCATGAAATTTCTGTTGTGCCAGTCGTTGCGCGAGAACGTCACGAACGCTGTCAAGCGGTGGTGGTGCGCTGTCACGAGAATCTTCGCGGAGAATCACGTGCCAGCCAAATTGTGTTTGCACTGGAGTGGGCGTAAATGTACCGTCCTCCATCGCAGCTACCGCGTCTGAAAACGGCTTAACCATGGCTTGCGCGGTAAACCATCCCAGATCACCCCCTGACAGGGCTGAAGGTCCAGTTGACCTCTCTTTCGCCAATTCAATAAAGTCTGCGCCGCTTTGCAGTTGCTCAACTAAGGACAATGCTTCGCTTTGAGTATCGACAAGAATATGGTGAGCATGGAATTCTTTGGGCGGCTTTAGGGCAATCTGCTCTTCGTAGACGTTGAAGATTTCCTGCTCAGTTGGCTGATTCTTAATTAGGAAGTCGTTTGCGAATGCGTTGAACAAGATTGCTCTTTCCTGAAAGTCGAGCTGGACTTTGATCGCTGAGCTTTCACCCAGTTCAAGCGCTCGCGGCAAACTTGAGATCAGGTAAATATTGGTCAGCTCTTCAATGGCTGATGCCCGCTCTGCTGAGGATGCTTGGGCCGCGGGCTTCTGAAGGCGTGATTCCAGTAGTAACTCAAGTACTGCATTATCAAAGACTGTATCTGGATTTGATTCTTGCGCTGTCGCTATCGATACTGAAAGTAGCAACGCGAAACTCATGGTAATTACGGTAAGTCTAAGCCCGGACGAGTTAAGGTTGGAAGATAAAGTCATTTGTGGGGTCCTTTGTGGAAATTTTGCGAATCAGAAGTGATTAAAGGAGCATCTACTCAGGAGGGTGCGAGTTTTCTTGCGCTTGCCCGTATGGTCAGCGCGTGGATATCGGTTGTCATTAATTGACCTAGAGCATCGTAGATGCGTCTGTGACATTCAATTCTACTAAGCCCCTGGAAAGCGTCAGCGACGATGACCACCTCAAAGTGACCGAGTCCTTCTCTCGCTCCGGCATGACCAGCGTGTAAATGACTTTGGTCCTTGACGAGCAAGTGGTCAGGTGAAAATGCTGTAACTAAAGCCGCCTCAATGTTTACCGTTCTCGCTGCGGTCACGGTAGAACCAGGTTGAACGGTTTAATCATCACGGTCTTGCAGACGCCAGCAGTAATGTATGGATCTGTATTAGCCCAGGTTTTTGCCTCTTCAAGCGAATCGAAGTCAGCAACCACGAGACTACCCGTAAAGCCTGCGGGCCCTGGATCGGGTGAGTCGATGGCAGGATGCGGCCCCGCGATTAGCATACGTCCCTGCTCAACCATTGCCTTCAATCGAGCGACATGCTCTGGCCGAGCGGCCAATCTCTTGTCCAAAGATCCCTCATGATCTTCACTGATAACGGCATACCACACTATGCATTCTCCTCAGTTTCTTCGGTCTCATCATCACCGATCTGATTGGCGATCCAGAACGTCTGTCCGAGCATGAAAACGAACGTCAGAGCCATAAGACCAAACACCTTGAACGTGGCCCAAGTTTCAAATTCGTAGTTATACGCAACGTAAATATTTAATAATCCGACAAACATGAAAAACACCACCCAAATGATATTTAGATTTTGCCATTGATGAGGGGTTATGTTCTCGAAATTGACCCCATCAACCAATCCGAAGAATCGTTGCACTAGTGGTTTGTCACTGATAAATCGGCTACCAAGAAATACGGTTGCAACGGCCCAATAAAAAACCGTTGGCTTCCACATCAGTATCAGCGGATTCCTGAAATACAAGGTTAGCGCGCCGGCGATTAAGAGAAGTACCGTCGACCAGAAGTACATTTTATCTAGAGTCTTGGTCTTAAGGTATTTAATCATTAGTCCGATGGGCATCGCTATCATCAGAACAGCGACAGCGGGATAAATGCCTTTCCAGAACAAAGTGCCCAGAAATAGTATCAATGGAAGGAATTCAAAAAGTAAGCTCATCGGTTCTCGTAGATGGACGTTGGGTCGCGAATAATAGCGTATTGGAGGGGTATCCGCGAAGCTCTAGCTAACCTACAATTCGCGCGTGGCCAAACTCATCGAAATTCATCCCACAGATCCGCAGCCTCATCGCGTATCGATGGTCTCGCGAATCATCAAAAGTAGCGGCCTTATCGCATATCCAACGGATTCCAGCTATGCATTCGGTTGTCATATCGGCGATAAGAAGGCGATCGATCGAATACGCCAAATTCGCCGCACGGACAAGAATCATAACTTCACTCTAGTGTGTGCTGATTTGTCCGAAATTAGTTTATACGCAAGAATTGATAACTGGGCATATCGCCTCATTAAGTCGCTTACACCTGGACCATATACCTTTATATTATTGGCGACTCGTGAAGTTCCAAGAATGCTTCAAAATCGGAAACGTCGAACCATTGGCCTCCGAGTTCCGGATCACCCGCTGGTCCAAGCGATGCTAAATGTACTGCAGGAACCGATCATGAGTTCGACCCTCACATTACCTGGCGATGAGATGCCATTGACCGACCCACTGGATATTGAGGAGCGGATTGGTCATCAAATAGAGGCCATCATTGACTGCGGTCCTACGGGTCTCGAGCCGACCTCTGTACTGGACCTGTCCAGTGGTGAAGTTGACGTTTTGCGCGTCGGACGCGGGGACGTAAGCCAGTTCACCTGATCGCAATGATATACGCTAGAATGCGCCGATGTACGTCAGACTTAATGGCGTAACTATCCGGAATTTAGATGAAACCAGAATTAATTGTCCTGACAGCTGAAGACGCACCAAAGCCCACTCAGAGCGAGACTCAGTTTCCCGCTCAGGGTGAAATGCCGTTTGCCGTCGTCGATGGCGAGCCGGTTACGACGTTGCCTCAGGACCTATATATTCCGCCGTATGCATTGCAGGTATTCTTGGAAGCATTCGAGGGTCCACTGGATCTACTTTTGTATTTGATTCGGCGGCAAAATATTGACGTTCTTGACATCCCGATCGCTGAAATCACCAGACAATACGTCCAGTATATTGACGTAATGAAGGAGCTACAGCTCGAGCTCGCCGGTGAATACCTGTTAATGGCGGCCATGCTGGCGGAGGTTAAGTCTCGAATGCTGCTGCCACGACCGGAAAAAGAAGAAGAGGATGAAGTGGATCCGCGTGCTGAGCTTGTGCGTCGATTACAAGAATACGAGCGCTACAAGAAAGCAGCTGAAGATATCAGTGATTTGCCGCGAATGGAGCGAGACGTCTTCGTAGCTACTGCAGATGCACCGGAACGAAAAGTTACGACGAAAATGCCGGATGTAACGATGAAGGAATTGCTACTAGCGTTCCATGATGTGTTGCAAAGAGCGGAGATGTTTACAAAGCTTCACATGCAACGCGAGCCTTTGTCGGTTCGCCAGCGCATGAGCGAAATCCTGATTCGACTGAAGGCGAACGACTTTACTGGTTTCTCTAACCTGTTTGACCCCGAAGAGGGTCGCATGGGAGTAGCCGTGACTTTTATTGCTATTTTGGAACTGCTCCGAGGATCCGTTATTGAAGTTGTTCAATCAGAGCAGTACGCACCACTGCACATTCGTGCGGCGTCCTCGGTGCGATTAGTGGGTGATGACGAGCAGGGGGCGGACGAGGACCTAACCCCCTTCGAAGAAGAGTAATGGACGAAAACGAAATCAAGTACTTTCTAGAGGCAGCGCTATTGGCAGCAGGCCGCCCGCTTTCTGTTGGTCAGCTTCAAAGCTTATTCGACGGTAGAATGGCGCCGGAGATGTCAGAGATCAGAAAAGCGATCACAATGCTCAATGAAGAGTATAAAAGCCGCGGCATAGTGATTTCCGAGGTGGCATCCGGTTTTCGGATGCAGGTGAAATCAACGATGGCGAGTCGCCTGGAGAAATTGTGGGAAGAGCGACCACCGCGATACTCGCGAGCTTTATTTGAGACGCTTGCACTAATCGCCTACCGACAACCCATCACGCGAGGTGAGATAGAGGAAATTCGTGGTGTATCAGTTAGTAGCAATATTACTCGCCAGTTGCTGGAGCGTGATTGGGTGAGAGTTGTGGGGCACCGAGATGTTCCAGGCCGGCCCTCTATGTTCGGAACAACGAAGGGCTTTCTGGACTATTTCAGTTTGAAGCAGCTCGATGATTTACCACCACTTGCAGACCTTTCTGATTGGGAGAGCCTCAGGCTTCAGTTGAACCTTCCTGAGGTTGAGGGACGGGGTGACGCAGGAGACCCAGCCGGAGTCGATGAAGTCGCAATCGAATCCGATTCGGGGATCACTGAGGCCGCGATCGAGAACGATTCGGGGATCACTGAGGATGCCAAGAACGAGGGCGACACTGATTTGCCAGCGCCCGATCCGGAAGGAGTAGAAGAGCAATTGACAGGCGCAGCCTCGGATGACGAGGAACTTGCTGTATCTGATGGCCCCCAACCAGTTGTCTGACCGAATTCAAAAAGTACTCGCTGCGGCTGGCCACGGTTCGCGGCGTAAGATCGAGACATGGGTTCGAGAAGGGCGCCTGTTGGTCGACGGCAAGACTGCAATGATAGGTGATCACATAGAGGGTACTGAGAAAATAACGCTCGATGGCCAGTTGCTTTCTGTCAGTTCGAATTCACGGCCTCACCGCCACATTGTTTACCACAAGCCCGGTGACGAGATTACAAGTCGCGATGACCCTGAAGGTCGGAAACTGGTGTTTGATTCACTCCCACAACTAAAAGGAGCCCGCTGGGTTGCTGTAGGTCGCCTCGATTTTTCAACTACAGGCTTGCTAATCTTTACTACGGACGGCGCCCTGGCAAATGCATTGATGCACCCATCAGCCGAAATCGTACGCAAGTACGCTGTGCGGGTTCATGGCGATCCAAGGCGTTCCTTGTTGGAAAAATTGCAGTCGGGCATTACCTTGGAGGATGGACCAGCCAAGTTTGATTCCGTCGAGTCAGGAGGCGGTGAAGGGGCGAACCGTTGGTTCAACGTCACTCTCAAAGAGGGCCGTAATCGGGAGGTTCGACGTCTCTGGGAAGCGGTTGGATTGGATGTTACTCGACTGATCCGGCTTGCGTATGGTCCCATTCAGTTACCCCGCAGCTTAAGCAGAGGTAGAAACGAGGCACTTACACCGTCGCAGGTCCGCTCCTTATACGATGCCGCTGGACTCGAGGCTCCGATGGAGGAATATCGCTCACCGAAATCAGTGAAGAAAAGTGTTTGGGGCGGAAGTAAAAGGCGTTAAAAATCAGTTATTTATAGATTAAAATTAATGTTTATTATTGCGCGTTAAAACTTTTACCTGTGATGCCATTACTGTCAGGCCCAAGCAAATAAATATACGGCGCTAAAATTTCCTCCGGCGCTTTTAGCAGATCTCTGTCTTCTCCTGGAAAGGCCGCCAAACGCATATTAGTGCGAGTGGCACCGGGATTTATACAGTTTGACCGCAACTTCTCATGCGGATGCTCATCGGCGAGTATTTGTGACAGGCCTTCAGTCGCAAATTTAGACACAGCGTACGCCCCCCAATGAGATCGTCCGACGCGCCCAACGCTACTGCTGGTGAAGATAACAGACGCGTCATCGGATTGGTGCAGCATAGGTAGCAATACCTGAGTCAAAGCAAAACCGGCAGTAACGTTTACATGCATGACGCGCTGCCAAACTACGGCGTCAAACTGCTCGATTGAGAATCTATCGCCAATGATTGCAGCGTTATGGACTAGACCGTCTAATTTGCCGAATTCATTATTAATACTATTGGCCAGTATTGTGTAGTTTTCCGCATTTGCCGAGGCCAGATCAAGCACAACGATAGACGGACGCAAGGCGCCATCTATAGCGTCTATCTGGTCATAGACCTTTTCCAGTTTCGCGCTATTGCGTCCATGCAGTACGACTTGTGCACCAAGTCGTGCTGTTTCAAACGCCAACGCTCTCCCAATACCGTCGCTAGCGCCAGTGATCATGATGGTTCGGTCTTTTAGCAGAGCATTAGGATAAGTGTAGGTTCGTGGATCAATACTCAAGAATCATTTCCTTCGATCATAGTGCGTGGTACCGCTTCAATGGAGTCGAGCTTTTCCACTTCTTTTTTCGGATGTACGCCCAGTTCGACGAATTTACGCGCCCCAGGCAGAACACTTCTTTCCAGCGAACCGACCGCTTTGTTGTAGTTCTCAACGCTACTGGCAAGTTGTCGACCCACTTTATTCATATGTGATACATAGGTCGCCAAACGGGCGTACAAGTCTTCTGCCAAGATCCGTATTTCCTTCGCGTTGTCCGCAAGTGCCAGCTGGCGCCAACCATACGCAACAGCTTTTAGTAACGCGACGAAACTGGTTGGTGTCGCGAGTATGATCTGTTGCGAGAGTGCGTATTCGATCAAATCCGGCTCTTCATTCAGTGCTGCACTTAGAAATTGATCTCCGGGTATGAATAGAATCACGAAGTCAGGGCTTTCGTCGAACTGATTCCAATATGCCTTCGAGGCGAGCATGCGAATATGTGCTCGCACATTCTTGGCGTGCCGCTTCAAATTGAGTTGCCGTTGAACATCATCTTTGGCTT
>Ga0307986_10000795_pt1 | contig 23278 bp, 31 predicted proteins | sample EllFjometageno82_FD_203170 | JGI IMG/M metagenome (GOLD analysis project Ga0307986, IMG submission 203170) | Marine microbial communities from Ellis Fjord, Antarctic Ocean - #82 | ecosystem: Environmental > Aquatic > Marine > Unclassified | place: Southern Ocean | collected 2014-10-09
ACGACACATACCTTTTCAGGGTACTGCTCTACTACTGAGCTACAAGGCCTAAAATCTAAAAGTTATTCTACCTTTAGTTAGATCGTAAGGTGTCATTTCAACCTGTACATTATCGCCTGCTAAAACTCTTATTCTATTCTTTCTCAGTTTTCCAGCCGTATGAGCTAAAATTTCATGATTGTTTTCTAGTTTAACTCTGAACATAGCATTAGGTAATAGTTCTGTAACTTTTCCCTTAAATTCTAAAATTTCTTGTTTTGCCAATTAAGTTTTCCTTTTTAGTCTTATTTTTACTGAATTCGCATGACCATCTAAATTTTCATACTGAGCTAGATTTATAACTGATGGACCCAATCTTTCAATACCTGTTTTTGATATTTTTATAAGAGAATATCTCTTTAAAAAATCATATATTGACAGACCGGATGAAAATTTGGCCGAACCTGATGTGGGTAAAACATGATTTGGCCCAGCAATATAGTCTCCCATTGCCTCTGGCGAGTAGTTTCCAAGGAATATTGAGCCAGCATTTATTATTTTACTTAATAATTTTTCAGGATTTTTAAAACAAATCTCCAAGTGCTCTGGAGCAATACAATTTATAATATTAATTAAAGTTTCTTTTTTTTTTGTAAAAATTGCTAAGCCAAACCTTTTTAAACTTTTTGAAGCTATTTTTTTTTTGGGCAATAACCTAAGCTGGTCTTTTAATGATAAATTTACTTTATTAATCATATTTTTGTCATTTGTTAATAAAATAGATTGAGCAAAAACATCATGTTCAGCTTGAGCTATTAAATCTGAAGCTACCCAAGCAGGATTAGAATATTTATCCGCAACTACAGTTACTTCGGATGGTCCGGCTATCATATCAATGCCTACATCTCCAAAAACTTCTTTCTTAGCTAAAGCAACAAATTCGTTTCCTGGACCAACAATTTTATTAACTTTTTTTATTATTTTAGTACCGTAAGATAATGCTGCTATTGCCTGGGCTCCACCTACTTTATAAATTTCTTTAATTTTGCATTTTTGTGCTGCGTAAAGAACTGCAGGATTAAAACTGTCAGCTGTTGAGGGTGTAGTCATATAAATTTCTTTAACTCCCGCAATGATTGCTGGAATGCAATTCATCAAAACAGTACTTGGATAACTTGAAGTTCCACCCGGGACATATACGCCAATTTTTTCGATTGGACTAGTTTTATAGCTTAAATAATTATTATAACTATCTTTTATTTTATAATTTTTTAATTTTTGGCTTTTATGAAATCTGTAAATTCTATTATAAGCTATATCTATTGATTTCTTTGTTTCTTTATTAAGGTTTTTTATAATTTTTTTAATTTCAACTTTTGAAAACTTTATATTTTTCTGTGAAATTTTCTTAGATTTTGAAAATAATCTCTCATACTTAATCAGAGCACTATCTTTATTTTTTTTAACATCGGTTATTATTTTTTTTACTACTTTCAGCTTAGTCGAATTCGTTACTCTTCTCTTGCTAAGAATAATATCAAGTTTTTCTAAAAATTTATCTTGGTCTCCATTTAAATATTTAAGCATTATAAAAAATTATGTTTAGGTTTTGTTTTGCTATCCCAAGGTTTTCCCTGATCATCTAATGTTGCTTCAATTACTTCTGCACTTATTTTAATTATTGCATCGCCTGAAAAAATTAATTTTATATCATAACTTTTATCATTTAAAAAACTGGTCTCAATAGCCAAAAAATCTAAAAATCGCGTTTTGCTTAATTGAGTAATGTTTTTTGATGAAACACTTATAACATTATCAAATTTTAGAATAGTTCTAATTCTTTTATTTTTTCTAAAAACTCCTTTTTCTACATCCTCCCACATGAAACGATTTAATTGTAACAAGAATATTCTATTTTTTTTTAAGTTTGCTATATCGGGAATAGCCACTATCGCATCTTGCAAATGAGCAGATACGACCCTAAGATCTTCTTCAGAATTTGCGATTAGCTTGAGATTTTCTATTTTCATACTAAATTCTTTTAATAGAAGCGTTGCAATTTTTTAATTTTTTTTCTAGGTCTTCATAACCTCTATCTAAATGGTATACTCGATTAATTAGTGTTCTATTTTCAGCAATTAATCCTGCCAAAACTAGGCTGACCGATGCCCTCAAATCTGTTGCCATAACTTCAGCCCCAGATAAATCGCAAGGTCCAGAGATACTTGCAGTATTGTTTTTTATCTCTATTTTTGCACCCATTCTCTTTAGTTCTGGAACATGCATAAATCTATTTTCAAATATATTTTCACTAATTTTTGACACTCCTTTAGCCTTGGTCATTAAAACCATAATTTGTGCCTGAAGATCAGTAGGAAATCCAGGATATGGGGCTGTTTTTATATTTATAGTTTTAATTTTTGTGGACTTCAAGACTTCTATTTTGTTTTTAAAAACTTTAATTTTTACTCCCATTTTTTTTAATATCAAAATTTCTGTCGCTACAATTTTTGGTTTTATTCTTAACAAAGAAATTTTTTTTCCTGAAATAGCTGCTGCAATTAAATAAGTACCAAGTTCAATTCTATCAAAAATTATACTATGCTCACATGGATTAAATTTTTTTGTACCAAAAATTACAATTTTTCTTTTTTCCAAAATCGAAATTTTAGCCCCTAATTTTTTTAGAAAAAAAATCATATCGATAATTTCTGGCTCAATCGCACAATTTAACAATGTCGTTTTTCCTTGAGCGTTAATAGCGGCCAAAATTGCATTTTCAGTTGCGCCTACAGAGATTGAAGGAAATTTAATCTTATTGCCAATCAACCCTTTTTTAGCAGTTGCATAAATATATCCGTTTTTTATTTTAATATCTGCACCTAATTTTTTTAATGCATACAAATGTAAATCAACTGGTCTTGAGCCTATTGCACAGCCTCCGGGTAATGATACTTTTGCTTTTCCAAACTTGGCTAAAAGGGGTCCTAAAACTAAAACTCCAGCTCGCATCGTTTTTAAAAGATTGTACGGTGCGACTGTGCTTAAATTTTTATTACTTGTTATTCTTATAAAATTTTTTTTTTTAAAAATTTTTACTTTCATTCCAATAAATTTTAATAAATTTATCATTGTGTGAACGTCTTGTACGAAAGGTACGTTTTTTAAAATAATTGTTTTATCGCTTAATATTGTTGCTGCCAAAATTGGTAATGTTGCGTTTTTAGATCCTGAAATGGCTATTGTACCAAATAATTCTTTTTTTCCTTTAATAATTAATTTTTGCATTAATACTAGACTTTGGGAAGAGTGACGCCTTTTTGTTTCATGTATTTACCTTTTCTTTTTGCGTAAGATATATCTGGTTTTACATTCCCCCTCAAAAAAATAAATTGAGCAATACCCTCGTTTGCATAAATTTTAGCAGGTAGAGGTGTGGTGTTAGAAAATTCTAAGGTTACATGCCCTTCCCAACCAGGCTCTAATGGAGTTACATTAACTATAATTCCACATCTTGCATAAGTTGATTTTCCAAGACAAATAACTAAAACATTTTCTGGAATCTTAAAATATTCCATAGTTCTTGCGAGGGCAAAAGAATTAGGAGGAATAATACATTCCTTCCCTACTTTTGTTACAAAGCTATCTTTTTTAAATAATTTAGGATCTACAATACCTGAATTGACATTAGTAAAAATTTTAAATTCATTAGATACTCTTGCGTCATAACCATAAGAGGAGAGTCCAAAAGATATTTTTCCTTTTCTAGTTTGTTTTGCTACAAAAGGTTTTATCATTCCTTTTTTTGCCATTATCTTTATCCAACTATCAGCGAGTACGGTCATAATTTTTTTTTTCTTTCCCTTTAAATTTTTTTCTTTTTTTTAAATTATTTTTTAGCGCCGCCACACGTTTTTGATATTGAGATTCTTTTTGAACTGAGGATCTCATTTATTAATTATTCTTTATCTGGGTTTGTTAGATCGTCAAGTGTAATAGTTTTTGCAATATCGTGCATTTTAGTCTCAGGTTTTTCACTAAGGATACTACTTGTTTTTTTTGCCCTTTTTTCCTCAATTCTAGCTTTTCTCTTAGCCTCTTTCTTCAATGCTTTTTCTCCACGTGTAGATTTGTAATCGTAATGAATTCCCATATTTGCTCCTGCATTTAGTATACTTTTACTTTGTTGAGTTTAAATTTGCAAGCTTCTTGTTAAATTTACCAATTCTATTAATAAGAGAACTCAAATTGAGATCAATATTAACACAATTATGGATTGATAATTTATTTTAGTTTTAGCGGATGAAAATTTTTTAAATTTTTATTTATGGGTAAAATTTTGATCCACTTAAAATATATTTTTAAACCTGTTGGTAGAGAAGTAAAATTAAAATTATCAAATTTTTTTTTCAAATACTTATTAGAAGCATTGTATCCAAATGAGTCACCTGGTGTCCCATTTTTAACTATTGTTTTATAATTTTTATAATTATTAGTTTTTATGATTTGATGAATAATTTTTTTAACAGTAAATACTTTTCCTGATGAAAGATTAATAGTTTCGTTTTTTTTCAATTTGTTATTGTTCAAGGTTTTAACTAGAATTTGTACACAGTCATCAATATAATTTAAATTTCGAAACCTTTTAAGAGAGCCTTTTACAATTATTGGTTTTTTTTTCCATATATAACTGCAATAAATACTTACCATGCCCTTTTTTAAAAAATTTAAATTTTCTCCAGGACCGTACGTATTAAAAATTCTCAAAATTGTAGTCTTTGTTTTTGTTGGGCCTAAAATCTGATTAATAAACATTTCTCCAGCATATTTAGAAATACCGTAAATTGAATCTGGTTTAATAATACTTTTTTCTGTAATTTTTTTCTTAGGATTCGATCCATAAACAGCTACAGAACTAGAATAAATAAGATGTTTAACGTTTATTTTTTTTGCAAGTTTAGCAATTTTAAATGTTCCAAACCCGTTAGTTAAATAATCTTTTTTAGGATTGTCATATGCACTTTCTCCGCCAGATTGTGCAGCTAAATGATAAATAATTTCAGGCTTCCATTTTTCTATTTTTTTTAGAATCTTATCTTCTGTTATGTCACCTTTTATAAATTTGCTTTTAGAATTTATGAAAGGTATTCCACCGATCGTTGTCAGTGAATCTACAACCAATAACTTGTGTTTTAACCTAATAAGTTTTTCTGTCAAATGAGCGCCGATAAATCCTGCGCCACCGGTAATGAGAATTTTCATTTTTTATATTTCACTTTAGATGGTTAATTTTTTTTAAATAAATATTCAGCAAATTCAAATTCGAAAGGAGTATTAATATCAAATCCCTCAATTTCATCAAGTTTATATAGTAATGGATTTTTTCCAATTAAAGATTTGCTATTAAACATTTCTTTTTTTGAAATAATATTTACCCCAAAGTTTAATTTCACTATATCTGGCAAATCTTGAGAATTTGGTGTTTTATTTTTTTTAAAATTAATTGGTTTTTTATTTAAATATAAATACTCTTTTAATTCAGTAACAGTATTAATGCTATCTACTGTTTTTTTTCTTTTTTTAAAAGCATTTATAATTTTTTCATAAGTTTGTTTTTTAATTAAAGGAGATGTGCAATTTGTAAACATAATATATTTTGATTGTGTCTGTTCGGCTATGTGCTGCCAAAAATCACTATTAGAGCATTTTGAACTAGCAAAATACTTTTTTCTTTTTTGATAACTTACATTAAATTTTTTGGCTATTTTAATAGCTTCATCGGAATCAGTATTAATAATTATCTCTTCAATTTTTTTAATTTTTTTTAAAACTTTAATTTTGTGAATAAGTAAATTTTTTCCAGCAAAAGGTTTAAAATTTTTATTTTTTACTCTCTGTGATCCTTTTCTAACTGGTACAACGGCGACTAAAGTTTTAATCATTTAGTTAATATAAATTTTTTTAATTCTTTTTTCTAATTCTTTTATTCTATTAGTGTATTCAAGCGCTTCTAGCTTAGATTTTTTTATTTTTGAATTCTTAAACTTATATTTTATCCAGTCTAATTCGAAACTAAAAATTTGTATTATAATGTTTTCAAAATTATTTATTGTTTTTTTATTTAGTAAAATTTCAACATTTCTTGTTTCTACTCTATCAAGTAATTTTTTTTGATATAAAAGTTTTATAAATTTTTTAGATTTTGGCGTGATAGACCCGCCCATTTTAACAATTTTTTTATTTTTTTTTATTTTTTTTAAGACTTTGATGACTTCATTATAAATTTTTTTACTGTCTACATAGTCTTTTGTTAAACCATAAGATCCTGCAAGATCTGACCTTCCAATAACCACACCTTTTAAAAGCTTAAATTTTTTTGAATTGACTATTTGGTTTATGTTTTTAAAAGCTGTTTTGCTTTCTAGATTTACAAATAATGAATTTTTTTTGTTTACAGAAACTGTTTGAATAAATTTATTTAATGCATATTCACTTTCAACCATGGGAGCAACGATTCCATTAACACTGTTTTTTCTACAAAAAAAAATGTCATTTTTTGCTTCACAGCCTCCTATCTTAATATTTAAATCTAATTTTGCTAATAATGTTATTTTTCGCATTGTAATAATATCTTGAAAAGACGCACCTTCATCTTCAAGAGACTGTTTGATTCCTACAGCGCCTAATTTTTTTAAATTTCTAAGTTTTTTTATTAAATTTTGCATTTTATTTTAGGAAAGTCAGATTAAACAATTTTAAGTGTTATATTATTAAGTCATACATTTCAAATAAAAAGTTTTTATAATAAAAAATTATTTTTTTTTGTTCCAAATAAGAAAAATAATAGAAAGTAAAACTGCTACTAATACATCTTGAAAAGGTATTGCATCTGGATAACCATAATTCCATAAAACTACAAGAAAAAGCCATACCAACCAAAGTATCGTTTTTTTTTTTTTTAAAATCATTAAATGCTACATCCATTCTCATTACATTTTTTACCTGAAGAAATTTCATTAAAGTGATCTATTGCTCGTACACTACTTAACATAAAAGATTTGTAAATATTTAGATACCCGTTAAGAGACTTACTTAAAATCTCGGCTTCTTGCATGAGGCCCAGTCGTGTGAAATTAGTAAGCATTATTGCATTACCATTTGGTATAGTATGATCAGAGATGTCAATCGGAGAGAGAAAAATATCATTATAATTTATTTGATTTTTTTGAAATATATTTTTTTCTTTTATATAAAACTTGTTAACAACTTCTTCGCAAAACTTTTGCGCTTTTATCCTATATTTTTGAATTAAAGTTTGATCGTATAGATCTAATAAACAATTTATCAAGTAGGCGTAATCTTCTAAGAAAACTAAGGATTTTATGTTGCAATGACGTAAATCATCTTTGATCAATACACTGTCTAACTTTTCAAATAATTTTTCTGCATGATCAAGGTACCCTTCGGATGGAAATGATGAATGAGCTTGAGTCAATGCACTTATCCATAAACAGTTAAGATCTAATTGTATTTTACTGTCAAAAAAAGGTTTTGTTTTTAATGCTCTTAATTTTTTTAATTTAACTATTATTTTTTCATCTGGAATATTAATTTCTCTTAATATGATATTTCCTTCCCAATTTCCTTCTGGCTTTACGTCAAAATAATTACTAATATTTTGAATATTTTTTATCTCTTCATACTTAAAGACATAGTATTTACCCTCTTGACCTTCGCTGTCAGCATCATAGGAAGAGCCTAGCAGTCCATTTTCATTATTAGCGAAATTTTTAGATATGTACAATATTGTTTGAATAATTTTTTTTTTAAAATAATCACTTTTTTCAATTTTATAATACTTTGATAAGATTGAAACTAGTTGAGCGTTGTCATATAACATCTTCTCAAAATGTGGTATAAGCCAATTTTCATCTACAGTGTACCTAGATACGCCTCCTTCAACATGGTCATAAATTCCTTGCGAGCAAATTTTTTTCAAAATTAAGGCTACAGGATTTAGGTATTTTTCATTCTTTGTTTTGTTATAAAAATATAAAAAAGATTCAAAAATATTAAACATTGGAAACTTTGGCGCTCCTTTGTATCCACCATTAATTCCATCTAAGTTATCTAAAACTAAATTCATTATAGGTTCTAAGTCTTGATTTAATACTGAGTTTTTTCTTAATTCTAAATTTGTTTTTATAACGTGGGATTGATTTTTAATTTTTTCTTTTTGTTCAACATAAATATTTCCTACTTTTTCTAAAACTTCTTTAAATGCGGGTAACCCATTTGTGGAAATTTTTGGAAAATAAGTTCCCCCCATAAATGGAACGGCATTTTCATCTAAAAACATAGTAAGCGGCCAACCTCCACTTGTTTGGTTAAAAAGCTGAAACGAACTTTGGAACACAAAATCTAAATCTGGTCTTTCTTCTCTGTCAACTTTTATATTAATAAAATATTTATTCATCAAATCTGCAGTTTCTATATCTTCAAAACTTTCATGTGCCATAACATGACACCAGTGACAACTTGCATAACCTACACTTAATAAAATTGGTTTTTTTTCTTTTTTTGCTAACTCTAATACTTTTTTAGACCATACCTGCCAATGAACTGGGTTGTTTTTATGTTGTTGTAAGTATGAACTTGGATTATTTGCTAATTCATTTTTCATAAATTTAATCTAAAATTAGAAAGAAAAAATTTCAACCTAATTTTTAAAAACTTTTTTTTTAATAAAGTATGAAACGACTAGAATTGTGAAAAATCCTATTAACGGAAGATAAATTCCCCTGTCTGATATTATACTCTGCAGATCAATGTTTGTATTATTCTCTATTAATTTTTCAATTCCAGACCCTAATGAATTAATTATAAAAATTGATGGTATTAAACCAAGCAAAGATGCATAAAAATAATTTTTTAATTTCATATTAAAAATAACAGGTAATATATTTTGTATAGCAAAAGGTATGCCTGCACCTCCTGTGAATCTAAAAAGCATAAAATATAAAAATTCATTTTTATTAAAAAATTTTTGATACTTTTCGATTTTTTTAGATAATTTTTCTATAATAAATTCAGCAAAGTACATTCGGGCTAAAAAATATAAAGCGGTACTCCCCGCTGCCATTGACACAACCGAAATTATTGTTCCAGCCCATACACCAAATATATAGCCAGACAGAATTGCTATAAGACTCCCGAAACCTAAAAATAAAACCCATAGAAAGGAGAACACAAGAAATCCTACGATTGATAATATTAAATTATTATTTTTAAAATCAATAAGAGCGCTACTATTGTCTTTTATAAAAGTGTAGCTAGTTAACTCTCTCAAATCAAAATAGCTAAAAATGGCATAAAGTAAAATAGATAGACAGATTATGTATGTTATGGCTATTAGTAATTTAAAGTTTTTAAGCATTGTAAGTATTAACTGTACATGAGTGAATTATTTAATTATATAACTTTAAATAATTATGAAAAGAACTTATCAACCAAGTAATCTAGTAAGAAAAAGACGCCACGGCTTTAGGTCAAGAATGGCAACAAAAGGTGGGCGAAAACTAATTGCTCGTAGACGTGCTAAGGGTAGAAAAACAATCTCTACGTAAAATCTCATGGTTAAGCTTATAAGTCTTAAAAAGAGCGACCATTTCAAAATAGTGTTAAAGGGAAGAAAAGTACACTCAGATTATTTTTCAGTTTTTGCAGCAAAAAATTTCATAAAAATGGAAAAATTAAGTAATTTGAGGATAAGTTTTGTTATGAAAAAAAAAATTGGTAACGCTGTAAAAAGAAATAGAATAAGAAGAAAGTTAAGAGCCATTGTGTTAAAACTTTTAAAAAAAAGAGGTGCAATTAATTACGATTATACTTATATAGTTTTTGGTAAATCAAATGTTTATAAAGAAAATCAAAAAATTCTTCTGGAAGCTATGGTCAAGTGTTTTAGTAAAATTAATTAAAAAAATGTCAAATATTATTATATTTTTAATAACTATTATTATTAAATCTTACAAATACCTAGTGTCGCCTCTTATAGGAAGTAGATGCAGGTACTACCCTTCTTGCTCTGACTATTTTGTAAAATCCTTAAATGAACTAGGAATTGTAAAAGGTTTGTTTTTTGGAGTAAAAAGAATATTGAGTTGTCATCCTTTTAATTTTTTAGGTGGAGGCTCAGGTATTGATTTAGTCCCCCCAAAAAAAATCAACAAGGGAAAAATTTAAATGGATAATAAAAATGTATTTATAGCAATAGCTTTGTCTATGGCAGTTTTACTTTTTTGGGGAGCTGTTATTGAAAAACCTCAAACTCAACAAAATGGTTTGGTACAAGATCAAGGGGGGGAAAATAAAAGTAAACAAGTTGATAATAGTATTTCACCCAATACTAGTAATATTGCTCCTAATATTAGTCAAAACATTGATTCAAAAATAACTACAAGAAATGATGCAATTAAAAATTCGAAAAGAATAAAAATTGAAAATGAAAAAATTAAAGGCACCTTATCTTTAAAGGGTGGTTTGATAGATGATATAGCGTTTAAAAATTACAAAAAAGATTTAATAGAAAATAAAAATGTAACCTTTCTTAATCCTAAAGCAACAGAGGATGGATACTATATTGAAACTGGATGGACAAGTATTGGTAATTTTATAAAAGTTCCAAATACTGACTCTATTTGGAAAATAATAGGTAACCAAGTATTAAGCAAAGATAATCCGATAGTTTTAGAGTGGAATAATGGAAATGGGATTATTTTTAAAAAGAAAATAGCATTAGATGAAAAATATTTATTTCAAATTTCCCAAGAAATTAAAAATGAATCTAGTCAAAAAGTAGATCTTTATCCTTATGCTCAAATTACCAGGAACAAAATACCTGATGATATACAAAATTTTTATATTTCCCATGAAGGATTTATTGGAGTATTTGATGAACAGTTAAAAGAAGATGATTATGATGATATTGAAGATAAAAAAATAGTTAGAGAGGCTAACGAAGGATGGTTTGGAATAACTGATAAATACTGGATGACAGCTATAGTTCCAGAAAAAGGTAAGAACTTTAAATCTACATTTTTATATAAAGATGCTTTTAAGGCTAATTATATTCTAAATTCACCCACATCTGTATTACCTTCATCTACGGGCTCTAATACAATCAAGCTTTTTGTTGCAGCTAAGGAAGTCGAAACCATTGATAATTATGCGGAAAAACAAAAAATAGATAAGTTTGATCTAGTAATTGATTGGGGTTGGTTTTATTTTTTCACAAAACCATTGTTCTTTGTAATTGATTATTTGTTTAAATTTTCTGGAAATTTTGGCTTAGCAATCGTCTTGATAACTGTAGCGATAAGAATACTTTTCTTTCCGTTGGCCAATTATTCATTTAGATCCATGGCTAAAATGAAGGCTCTTCAACCAGAAATGGTAAGGCTTAAAGAGGTCCACAAAGGAGATAAAATAAAGTTGCAACAAGAAATGATGGCTCTTTATAAAAAAGAGAAAGTAAATCCGGCTTCTGGTTGTCTGCCAGTACTAATTCAAATTCCTTTCTTTTTTGCAATCTATAAAATGCTTTTTATATCTTTAGAAATGAGACATCAGCCGTTTTTTGGCTGGATAAAAGATTTATCAGCTCAAGATCCCACAAGTTTGTTTAACTTTTTTGGCTTAATACCTTGGGACCCTCCAAGCTTTTTAATTATAGGTGTGTGGCCAATTCTTATGGGTCTATCAATGTGGGTACAACAAAAATTAAATCCTGCTCCTGCAGATCCTATACAGGCCAAGATATTTGCTTTTTTTCCTATTTTCTTAACAGTAATTTTAGCATCATTTCCTTCTGGGCTAGTTGTTTATTGGACAGTAAACAACATTCTAACTATTGCACAGCAATGGTTTATAATGAAAAAGACTAAAATAAAAACTAATTAAATGTCAAAAGTTTTATCTTTAGAAGACATTAAAAAGTTTTGGCCGACTGCAGCTCCAGATATTAAAAATGTACCTAAATATGTCTCAAAATATAAAAATGAAAAAATAGTTATAAAATATGGTGGCAATGTATTGATAGATAGAAATGTCTTTGATAACTTTATTGAAGATATATTTATATTAAATATGCTGGGACTATCAGTTGTCGTCGTGCATGGCGGAGGTCCAAGAATAGAAAGAGAGTTAGAAAAAGAAAAAATTCAGACAAAATTTTTAAATGGTTTAAGAATTACCGATAAAAAAGTAATAAAAATAGTTGAAAATGTATTAATTGATTTAAATAATGATATTGTAAAATCTTTGAATAAAAAAGACTCTAGAGCAGTTTCGGTCAATTCTAAAATTAATAACATAATAAATGTTGTGCCAGATAAAAAAGAATTGGGTTTTGTTGGTATACCGAATGAAATTAACATAGATATTATCAAAGATATGATAAGTAAAAATCAAATACCTGTAGTTGCTCCATTGGGCCTAGACGCCAACAAACATACTTATAATATTAATGGAGACACTGTCGCAAGTGCAATTGCAAAAAAACTTAAATCTAGAAGGCTTTTATTGATGACAAATGTTGAGGGAGTTTATGATGATAGAAGAAATTTAATATCTGAGATAAAACCTTTTGATATTGAAAATTTAATAAAATTAAAAATTGTTCAAGGTGGCATGATTCCTAAAATTAAAAATTGCATAGATGCAGTAGAAAATGGAGTAAGGGGTGTGGTTATAATTGATGGCAGAAAACCTCACTCTATACTTAATGAAATATTTTCAGATCAAGGAGCTGGCACACTAATAAGAAAATGAAAGATTTAAAAGAAATAAAATACTGGATATTTGATTTAGACAACACTTTGTATTCTGGTGATACAAAAGTATTTGACCAAGTAGATAAAAAAATGTCAAAATTTATATCTGAAAAACTCAATGTTAGTATTGAAGAAGCTAAGAAAATACAAAAAAATTACTTTCACGAATACAACACAACTCTTAATGGTATGATTAAAAACCATAAAATCGACGCAGATGAATTTTTGGAATTTGTTCATGATGTAAATTTAGATTTTTTGAAAAAAAATAAGCCGTTGGAGGAAGAAATTGCTAATTTAAATGGCAAAAAATTTATATTTACCAACGGATCTAAGGCTCATGCTGCAAATGTAACTAAAAGAATCGGAATTGAAAAGCTTTTTGATGGAGTATTCGACATTGTGGAATCAGATTTTATACCCAAGCCCTCGATTGAACCTTATAAAAAAATTATAGAAAAATACAAAATTGAGCCACAATATAGTATATTCATTGAAGATATCGCAAGAAATTTAAAACCAGCGCATGAATTAGGAATGAAAACTGTTTGGATTAAAAATGATGAGCCTTGGGCAGCTAAGTTTTCAGACTCTAATTTTATTAACTACAAAATTGATGATCTTGCTAAATTTTTAAAGGAGATAAATGAACTTAAATGAACTAGAAAAAATAATTAATAATTCTTTTGAAAATAAAGATAAAATAAATACTAACTCTGATAAATCTATTATTAATGCTATTAAAGAAACCATAGAATTAACAGATCAAGGAAAAATAAGAGTTGCAGAGAAAAAAAATGGCTCTTGGATAATTAATCAATGGATTAAAAAGGCGATACTTTTAAGCTTTAAAATTAATAAAATGGAAATCTTGCAAGGCCCTTATACTTCTTGGTACGATAAAGTCCCTGGCAAATCGGTTAATTGGAAAGAAGAAGATTGGAAAAATGCTGGTTACAGACATGTTCCTAATGGCGTAGTAAGAAAAGGATCTTTTATTGCAAGAAATGCTGTTTTGATGCCTTGCTTTATAAATCTTGGCGCTTATGTTGACGAAGGCACGATGATCGACACGTGGGCATCAGTAGGATCGTGTGCTCAAGTTGGAAAAAATTGTCATGTATCTGGTGGAGCCGGTATTGGTGGAGTTCTTGAGCCTTTACAGGCTGAGCCTGTAATAATAGAAGATAATTGTTTTATAGGTGCTCGTTCAGAAATTGCAGAGGGAGTTCTTGTTGAAACTGGAGCTGTTATTTCAATGGGAGTATATATCGGTGCATCAACAAAGATAGTTGATAGAGAAACTGGAGAAATTTCTTATGGTAAGGTGCCAGCTTATTCTGTAGTAGTTCCTGGAAGTTTACCAAATAAAAAAAATCCTGACGGACCTTCCCTTTATTGTGCGGTAATTGTTAAAAAAGTAGATGAAAAAACTAGAAGCAAAACTTCTATTAATGACCTTTTAAGAGATTAATGCCAAAAATAGATGAAATAAAATTATCAAAAGACTTAATACGCCTACCAAGTATTACACCTGTTGATGCTGGTGCAATAAAATTATTAAGTAAAAAACTAAAATCTCTTGGATTTAAATGTAAGATTTTAGAATTCAAAGACAAAAACAATCCACCAGTTAAAAACCTTTATGCTAGATTGGGAAATAAACAGCCTAATATTTGTTATGCAGGCCATACTGATGTGGTACCACCTGGAAATCTTAAAGATTGGACTGTCAATCCATTCCGACCAGTGATTAAAAAAAATTATTTAATAGGCCGAGGTGCAAATGATATGAAAAGTTCAATTGCCTGTTTTATTGCAGCTGTAAGTAATTATTTGAAAAAAAAAAATAAAATTAACGGATCTATTAGCCTTCTGATAACAGGTGATGAAGAGGGTGTTGCGGTAAATGGCACAAAAAAAGTAGTTGATTACTTAAAAAAAAAGAAGGAAAAAATAAATTTTTGTATAGTTGGAGAGCCAACAAATCCAAAAAAATTAGGAGAAATGATCAAAATTGGGAGAAGAGGAAGTATGTCGAGTACATTAGAAATATCTGGAACCCAAGGACATGTGGCCTATCCTCATCTTTCAAATAATCCAATTAACACCTTAATAGAAATTTGTAGAAAATTGAAAAAAAACAAGTTGGATAATGGAAATAAAAATTTTCAACCATCAAACTTGGAGTTTACAAGTATAAATGTAGATAATAAAGCTCATAACGTTATTCCGTCAAGAGCAATAACTCAATTTAATATAAGATATAATAATTTACATACATCCAACACTTTAAAAATAAAAATTAATAAATTTATTAAAATTATATGTAAAAAAAATAAGTGCAGTTATAAACTTAATTTTGAAACAAACGGAGATGCATTTTTAACAAAGCCAGAAAAAACAATTTTTATGGCAAAAAAAATTATTAAAAAGATAACAAAAGTAAACCCTAAATTCTCAACAACAGGTGGAACTTCTGATGCAAGATTTATCAGAAAAATCTCTCCTTGTTTAGAGTTTGGGTTGGTGAATAAAACAATGCATAAAGTAGACGAGTGCGTTTCTGTTTCTGATTTGAAAAAATTAACAAGAATTTATCATCAAATTTTAATAGAATATTTTAAATGAAATTTTACAAAATAAAAAAATCTAATATTGATAACAGGGGTTTATATGCCGCAAGAAGTATTAAAGCAGGAACAATAGTCATACATTATAAAGGTAAGTTAATTACGAAAAAAGAAACTGAAAAAAATCCAAAATACGATAATGAAAAAGCTATTTATTTATTTAACGTCAATAATAGGTACGATTTAGATGGTGACTTTGAGTACAACGATGCGAGACTAATAAATCATTCGTGCAACCCAAACTGCGAAGTTGCCGGTAAAGGATTAAAGCTTTGGATATTTGCTTTAAAAGATATCAAAAAAGGAGAGGAATTATCTTATGACTATGGCTTTGGTTATGATGAAAATTATAAAGACTACAAATGTAAATGCAGATCTAAAAATTGCTGTGGTTATATTGTGAGAGAAGGTTCTAGGTGGAGAATCAATAAGAAATATAAAAATGCCGCAAAAAGCATCTAAACATAAAAAAGTTTCAATTATTTTACCCAATTATAATAGTTATAAATATATATCTTCTACGATTAACTCTATTTTAAAGCAAAGCTACAAAAATTGGGAACTAATTATAGTCGATGATTGTTCAAATAAAAAAACTAGAGAAAAATTATTAGAATATAAAAACAATAAAAAAATAAAAATTTTTTGGTTAAAAAAAAATAAAGGCGCTGGATACTGCAGGAATTTTGCAATTAAAAAATCAAAAGCTAAATTTTTGGCTTTCATTGACTCTGATGATATTTGGGAAAAAAATAAATTACAAACCCAAATACGTTTTATGGAGAAAAATAGATATTACTTTACATATACTTATTATAAAACTTTTAATGATGGTGAAAAAAAATTCAATAAAATAATCACTCCTATTAAATTCGACTTTAAAAGTTTTACTCGCAATACCTCAATAGCTACTAGTACGATGATAATTAAAAAAAAAATAACAAATAATATTAAGTTTACAAATACTGCTATATGTGAAGATTATTTCTATAAATGTGAAACACTTAAAAAAACGAAATTTGCATATTGTTTAAATAAGTATTTAACTAAATATAGAATACGAAACAATTCACTTCAGAGCAGCAAAATAAAAAATTTTTATTGGATTTGGAGAATTAATAAGGTTTATAATAAGTTTAATTTAATTAATAATTTATTTTCGCTATTTTTTATTTCTATAAATTCAATTAAGAAATACGGTTTGTAATTTTAATACTTAACACCTTTTAAATATAATCCACAGGGTGGCGCTGGTGGTGCACAATTATTTCTTTTTTTTGAATATGCAACTTTTTTGAATTTTTCTAGCGTCCATTTTTCTTCACCCAAATATTTTAAGCATCCCACCATTGATCTTACCTGTTGTTGCAAAAACGATTTAGAAACAAAAGTTATTTCAATTTTATTAATATTTTTTTTTATAATAACTTTTTCCAAAGTTTTTAATGGAGATTTGGCGGAACACGATGAGGATCTAAAAGTAGAAAAGTCTTTTATATTCTTTAAAATTTTTCCACCTTCCTGCATTAAATTAATATTTAGTTTTTTTCTTAAATACCACGCCCTGTTTTTTTCTAAGGATAAAGGAGAGTGTCTGTTAATTATTACGTATTTATATATTCTTTTTTTTGCACTGTGTCTTGAGTGAAAATTATTTTTTTTTTTTTTTATATCTAAAATACTTACGTCGTAATTTAATAAAAAAAAATTTAATGATTTGATAAAGTTTAACTTATTTTTTATTTTATAATCTGTTTCAAAATGTGCAGATTGCTCTATTGCATGAACACCAGCATCTGTTCTTCCTGATCCAAATATGACTATTTCTTTTTTTGTTAATTTTTTTAGTACCTTTTGTAATATTTCTTGAACAGATAGCCCATTTTTTTGTTTTTGCCACCCAACGAATTTAGTACCGACATATTCTATTAAAATTTGATAAATGTGCATTAAGTTAATTTTGTTCCTTTTAAAATCTTTGTGCCTATCAAAAAATCTTTAGTTTTAAGTCTATTTTTTCCTTCTTTCTGAATTTCAAGTATTTTAATAGAGTTTTCTTTGCAAGCGATAATGAGTTTTTCGTCAAGAATTGTGCCTGGGATACCATTTAATTCCATAACTTCTGCTTTCCATATTTTATATCTTGATCCATTGTATTCAAACCACGCACCTGGTGTCGGATTAAAACTGTTAATTTTAGATAATATTTTTTCAGCTTTTTCAGACCAAGATATTTTTGACTCGGTTTTTTTTACTTTTTTAGCATAAGTAGCTTTTCCATGATCCTGCTCAATAAACTGAGCCCGATCATTTTCAATCATTTTAATACACTCTAAAATATTTTTTGCTCCTAATTCAGAAAGCTCTTCTGTTATTTTTTTTGTTGATGACTGACTGTCAATTATCAGTTTTAATTGTTTCATGTATGGTCCAGTGTCCAAGCCTTCTTCAATTTTCATAAAGCTGACCCCAGTTTCTTTATCATTATTCATAATCGATCTCTGGATAGGTGCGGCACCTCTCCATTTCGGAAGAAGTGAGGCGTGAATATTTAAAAATCCTTTTTCTGCTAAATTTAAATAATGTTTTGGAATAATTTTTCCATAAGCAACGACAACGACTAAGTATGGTTTGAGAGACTTAAAATATTCATATTCATCCTTATTATTTAAGATTTTAGGAGCTCTAATTTCTAAATTAAATTTTTCTGCAGTTTTTTGAACTGCTGATGTATTAATTTTTTGACCTCTCAAAGATTTTTTTGGTGGTTGGGTGTAAACACACTGTATGTTATATTTGGAATTAACAAGAGTTTCTAAAACCTTCACAGAAAAAGTTGGTGTTCCCATAAAAATAATTTTTTTGGACATTATTTTTTTGAAATTAAACCACTATTCTTTCTATGGAATTTTTTTGTTTTTTAAGTTTTTTGATAATCATTGTTTTTTTTAATTTAGACAAATAATCTATAAATAAAATTCCATCTAAATGATCTACTTCGTGTTGTATACATGTCGCCATAAGACCGTCTGCTTTTAACTGCTTTTCTTTACCATAAAAATCTAAATATTTTACAAGACATTCAGCAGGCCGCTCTATTTCAGCAAACTGTCCAGGAAGCGATAAACACCCCTCCTCATAAGTTGAGGTATTTTCTGATTTATAAATTATTTTAGGATTAACAAAAAATAATGGATTTTTTTTTCCATCATCTTTAGAAATATCTATAACCACAACTCTTTTTAAAATTCCTATTTGCACTGCTGCTAATCCAATTCCAGGTGCTTTATACATTGTCTCTTCCATATCTTTCATTAGTTTTTGGACCGACTTATCGACTTGTTGAAATGGTTCACATTTTTTTCGTAAAATAGGATCTGGTTCTGTCAAGATATGCTTTATTGACACGATTAACTCCTTAAAGGTAATGCTCTTGTTAAAATAGTATTTCTAAGTTTTGTTAAGTTAGACTCATTTAAAATATGTGTAATAAAATATATTGTTTCTGAATCTAAATTTTCTACTTCGTCTTCTCCAATAATTTCTACAAATTTCAAAGCCAATAGACCACTTTCTTTTGTCTTAGCTAAAGAAAGCAAATTATCAGGGACATTATATCGCCCAGCTATTTCCTTAAGTTTAATTTCTTTTGGTATAACAAACCCATCTTTTTTAAAAGATTCTATTAAAGCTAAATCTTTTGCTGAGAAAAAGTAATTTTTATTCTTTTTAATTTTCTTATTAATATTCACAAGATCTTTTTGAGTCTTTTGTTTCGGTGTTCCAGCTTCAATGTAATATCTTAACACTCTTGATCTGTGTAAAACTTTATCATTATATTTAATTTTACCTAGTTTATATTCTTCATCAGAAATAATATTTCGAGATACTCTTTCTTGGTAGGAATCTGGAATATCTTTAGAGTCAAATTTTTTTAAGATATCGCTCATATGCTTGACAAAAACTTTGGGCAATTTATCTTTATTAAATAAATCTTTAAGCAAAAAAATTAATTTAATCTTATTTTCTATATTATCTGAAAGTAAAATTTTTTGATACACAAGTGCTCTAGAGTCTATAGACTCTAAAGACTGATAAACCTCTTCAGCATTTATAAGAGAATTCACGTCAAATGAAAATTTTTTGTAGGCCTCAAAAATTTTTAATTTATCAAATGTTCCTTCATTTGCGGCTAATTCAAGTTTTTGTATTTTTTCTTTATTTTTTATATCATCTATCTTTATTAAATTAGCTGCATTTAAATACTGCCAAATAAACTTATTAGTTTTTTCATTAGGTTCATAATTGAAATTTTTTACCGTAATAGAAGACAGGTAAAAATTTAATAAATTATCATCTTTAATTTTATTATTTTCATCTTTTTCAATATTTAATAAAATATTAATTTTAGAATTAAAAAAATTATCTGACATTCCCTCTTCTTTTAAAATATCAAATAATAATTGAGCCTCATTTTTTTTATTATTAAATATTAGACAATAAATTTTAAATTTTTCTAGATATTGGTCTTTAATTTCTTTACTTATAAATTCAGATTTTTTACATCCATCTTTTAAATTAGCGTTAGAAATATTTTGATCTACTAAGTATTGTATGGCTTTTTCTTTGTGATGAAAATTTTTATTCTTATTTAAAAATTCCTCAATTAAGTCATCTTTGCCGTTGTCTATAAGCCAGTTTATTTTAAGGGTAAGAAATTCCTCTTCTGTCATATTATCTCTAGGAAGATGTGCATATGTAAGAATTGTGTTTATAAATAGTTCTTCGGCCACACTTGATAAATTAATTTTATTAATTCTTTTAAACACTGCTTTTATTTCTTTTCCGTGAGTATTTGACCACATATCTAAAGTGTAATTATTTTCTTCAGGATCAAATATACCAAAAAGATTTTTAGTCTCACCTAACCCATCAAGTTTATTTACAACTTGAATTTCTTGAGAGCTATTAATTTTCTTTAAACTTATTTTTTTTTTAACACTTGCTTTATCGTCTGTAACAATTTGATTTGAGGGTTTTTTATTTGTATTTTCTTTATTCCAAATATCAACAGACTCCTCTGCATTTAGGCAATTAAAAAAAATAAAAAAACAAATAATATAACAATATTTACTTAAGCTTGATAATTTCATTAGTTATATCTTTTTTATAATTTTGCTCAGGGGAGGGAAAATTAAATTTATCAAGCAAAAATACGATTAAACCTATGGTAAAAAAAAATAATAAAAATTTTACTAGTTTTTTTACAATTGACTCTTTTAATGAGCTTGTTCTGTTGAATTTAAGTTGCATACTTTATAAATATATTTAAACTCAATAAATAAGACAAATTTATGATAAATCAAATTATAAATTAGGAATATAATTGAAAAAAAACCTTATTTTGACTGGTATGATGGGTGTAGGAAAGTCTACTATTGGCAAATCACTATCAGATAAACTAAAGATGAACTTTATAGATGTAGATAAGGTTATAGAAGAACAAGAATTAATGAGCATAAACCAAATATTTAAGACAAAAGGAGAGGCATATTTCAGAAATATCGAAAAAAATTTGACTTTAGCTCAACTTGATAGAGGGAAGGCTGTGATTGCCCTTGGTGGTGGAGCTTTTATCGACAACACTATTAGATCAATAATTTTGAAAGAATGTATAAGTTTTTGGTTAGATCTGGATTTAGATATAATTAAAAAAAGAGTAAAATCTTCAAAGAAACGACCTCTTTTAAATGAAAAAAAAATACAAAAAACTTTAGAAAAACTATACTCAGAGAGAAAAGAGATATATGGCCTTGCCAACTACAAAATTGATTGTAATAAAGACAATCAAAATTTGATTATAGAAAAAATTATTGATATTTATGCCGGTTGATAAAATAAAAGTAGAAAATGCTCAGTCTAACTATTCAATATTTATAGGTAATAATATTCTAAATATTTTACCTAAACAAATTAAAATTTGCTGCCCTAAGGCTAAAAAAATAGGAATAGTTTTAGATAAAAAAATTCCAAAAAAATTTAAAAAAAAAATATGTCAACTTTTAAATAAATACGAAATATTTATATTTGAATATAACTCCAGTGAAAAAGTAAAGTCTTTCAGTCACGTAAATGAACTTGTTAATAGATGTCTAAAAAATAATTTTAATAGAAGTGATATTTTAATTGCATTTGGTGGTGGGGTGCTTGGAGATTTTTGCGGTTTTGCTGCAAGCATTTTAAAGAGAGGCGTAAACTTTATAAACTTGCCTTCTACCCTTCTTGCTCAAGTAGACTCTTCAATTGGTGGAAAGACAGGTGTTAACTCGGAGTATGGTAAAAATTTAATTGGTTCTTTTTATCAACCGAAAATTGTTCTAACGGACGTGTCTCTTTTAGAAAGTCTTCCGAAAAGAGAGATGGTTTGTGGCTTTGCTGAAATTTTAAAACATTCATTAATCTTAAAGAATAATTTTTTTAAATTTTTAGAAAAAAATTCACAAAAAATACTTAAGGGCAAAGATAAAAATCTGCTTAAAAAAGCAATTTATGAAAGTTGTAAAATAAAATTGTTTTACGTAAAAAAAGATGTAAATGAAAATAATGTGAGAATGATTTTAAACTATGGTCATACTTTTGCTCATGCAATAGAGGCAAAAAATAAATTTTCTAAAAAAATTAATCATGGAGAGGCTGTATTAATAGGAATGATGATGGCTACAAAATTATCTGAATATAAGAAAATTTGCTCTAGTGAAACTTTATTAAAACTAGTTGAATTTTACAAAAACAATAATTTAAATTATAACTTAAAGTCTATTTTTAAGAATAAAAATTTAAATGCAATTACCAATTTTATGTCAAATGATAAAAAAAATAATGATAAAAAAATAAGTTTAATACTTCTAAAAAAAATTGGCTTGACTACTAAACCTGGTAGTCAAAAATTTTCTGAAGTAGAATTAAAACAATTAATTAAAAAAATTATTTAATTTTTATCTCAAGAGCGTGTATTTTTGTTTGTAGTTCCGTTTTCAAAATTTTCATTACTTCTCTTTGTGCTTCAATCTGATTCAATTTTTTCAGATATTTTGACTCTATTTGTAAACTTAAATGATATTTATTTTTATCAAAATACTTATGGGTTGAATGTTTGTGAGAATTGTCAATTATCTCTATATTTTCAGTACTTAAATTTTTATTTAACTTACTCTTTATTTCTTCTAAAAAATTATCCATAAAATACTATTTTACTATATAAATAAGTTTTTAATATGAAAATAATTTGTGATTGGGATAATTGTGATCAAGTAGGTAGCTACAAGGCTCCCTATGAAAAAGATAACAGCAGAAAATACCGACTGCTATGCTTAAATCATATAAAAATATTCAATAAAAAATGGAACTATTTCTCAGATATGTCGAATGATCAAATTGAATACTTTATAAAATCTGATCTTACTTGGCATAAAGCTACAAAAAGTTTTGGTTCTTCAGAAAATTTCTTTAACATTCTATGGAATAATGCCCTAGAAGATAAATTAAATATATTTACGTCAGCGGGTTTTAAGGAATATAAAAAAAATAAATTAACCAATACAGACCGCGACGCTTTAGATGTTATGGATTTAAAACATGAAGTAAAATGGGATGAAATACAGAAGCAATTTAAAACTCTTGTAAAGAAATATCATCCTGATAAAAACCAAGGAAGTAAAAAATTTGAAGATAAGCTTAAAACTATTACTCTTGCTTATAGTCAGCTAAAAAGAACAATTGGAAAAAAATAATGAGCACTACATTTAATAATACCAAACCTGATATAAAGATTTC
>Ga0307986_10000796_pt1 | contig 23249 bp, 23 predicted proteins | sample EllFjometageno82_FD_203170 | JGI IMG/M metagenome (GOLD analysis project Ga0307986, IMG submission 203170) | Marine microbial communities from Ellis Fjord, Antarctic Ocean - #82 | ecosystem: Environmental > Aquatic > Marine > Unclassified | place: Southern Ocean | collected 2014-10-09
AATCTCTTGAAAATGCCGACGCTGACACTGAAGAAGTTAAAAAGAAAACTCAAGACCTAATTCAGTCTTCTATGAAATTAGGAGAAGCAGTTTATAAAAGTCAGCAAAAGGATCCTTCCACTAAACCCGAAGATAAGGGAACTACAAAAGAAGATAAAGAGGACGTAGTTGATGCAGACTTTGAAGACGTAAAAGATGATAAAGACGTAAAAGATGATAAAGACGTAAAAGATGATAAAGACGTAAAAGACGATAAAGAAAAAAGCGCCTAAGATATATTAAAAAAGGGAGCAACTTTTTGTGGCCAAGAGAGACTACTACGATATCTTAGGGGTAGATAAATCTGCCTCTCAAGAGGAAATCAAAAAAGCATACCGTACTACCGCTTTTAAACATCACCCTGATAAAAACCAAGGCAATAAAGCTTCTGAAGAAAAATTTAAGGAAGCAAGTGAAGCTTATAGTATTCTTTCAGATAACAGTAAAAAAACAAATTATGATCAATTTGGTCATGCTGCTTTTGAGGGTGGGAACCAAGGTGGTGGTGGTTTTGATTCATCTTCTTTTTCTGACATTTTTGAAGACTTCTTTGGAGATTTTTCAGATGGATCTAGAGGGTCAGGCGGAAGATCTTCGGGTAGTAGAGGCAACGACCTAAGATATGATCTAAGTATAAATTTAGAAGATGCTTACAAGGGTTTAGAGAAAAAAATAAATTACACAACAAATAAAAGATGTGGCGGCTGCAATGGAAATGGTGCCGAACCAGGATCAAAGCCAATAAAATGTGACTATTGCAAAGGCAGTGGCAAAATTAGATCTAGCCAAGGTTTTTTTACAGTTCAACAAGCTTGTCCTCAGTGCTATGGAAATGGAGAAACTATTGGTAAGCCATGTAAAAAGTGTAGAGGTGGTGGAAAGGTTCAAAGTGATGAGTCCGTTTCAGTAAAAATTCCAAAAGGTGTAGATGATGGAACTAGAATAAGACTTTCAGGCAAAGGAGAGGCTGGGATCAAAGGTGGAGCTACTGGGGATTTATACTTATTTATCTCAGTACAAAATCACAGTCTTTTTAAAAGATCAGAAGAAAATTTATACTTTGAATTGCCTATTACTTATGCGGATGCAGCGTTAGGAACAACTATAGAGGTCCCATGTATTAACGGGAGTAAAGTAAATGTTAAAATTCCAGCAGGTACTCAGTATGGAAAACAGTTAAGATTAAAAGACAAAGGCATGCCAATCTTAAGGCGGAGTTCATTTGGAGACTTATACATTAGAATTATTCCTGAGGTTCCTGTATCATTGTCTAAAAGACAAAAAGAGCTTTTAGAGGAATTTAAAAAATTAGAAAATATTAAACTAAGTCCAAACATAAAAAGTTTTTTTGAAAAAGCTAAGAGATTTTGGGGAACCAAATAATGAAAAAAATTAAATTAGCAATCTCTGGATGTATGGGAAAAATGGGTCAGCAACTTATTAGGTCTTCTAAGAGAGACAAAAATTTCCAATTGACGGTCCTTACAGAAAATAAGATAATTAATAAAAAAATAGGTGGTGTTAAACCTGATCTAAACCACGAACGTGCTTTTAACAAAGCAGATATAATAATAGATTTTACCGTTCCAAAATGTACGCTAGAGATTCTTAAAATTGCAACTAAACTTAAAAAAAAAGTCGTTATCGGTACAACGGGTTTTACCAGAAAAGAAGAAGATATAATTAAAAATTATTCTAAAAAAATTACAATTCTAAAAGCAGGGAATATGAGCTTAGGAATTAATCTTCTTATGTATTTAACGGAAATTGCATCTAAATCTTTAGGTAATAGGTTTTTAAGTAAAGTTTTTGAAGTTCATCATAAACATAAAAAAGATCACCCATCGGGTACAGCTTTAATGCTTGGTAAGGGCATAGCTCATGGTAAAAATAAAAATCTTACTAGATTAATGGGTAAAAAATTTTTAAACAAAAAATCTTTTCCTTACGGAAAAAAAATAAATTTTAATTCATTAAGAAAAGGAGATGTGATTGGAGAGCATGAGGTTAAGTTTTCTAGCGGTAAAGAAATAATTACTTTAAACCACGAAGCATTTGACAGGGCTCTTTACTCAGAAGGAGCTTTAACAGCTGCAAAATGGTTAATAAATAAAAAACCAGGCCTATATTCAATGAGAAACATTTTGAATTTTAAATAAATTTAAAATAATGAATAAAATACAACGTGCTGAGACAATCTTAAGAATACTAAATAAAATTTATCCTACAACACCTATTCCACTTAATCACAGAAGTAAATTTACTTTGCTAGTTTCTGTTCTTCTGTCTGCTCAGTGTACGGATGTGAATGTGAATAATGTAACTAAAGATATATATTCAAAATATAATAAACCTGAACATTTTGTTAAATTAGGAAGAAAGAAAATAGAAAGACTTATTAAAAGTATAGGCATTTTTAGAGTAAAAGCTAAAAGTATATATTTAATGTCAAAACAATTAATGACAAATCATAATAGTCGCGTTCCTCAAAACTTTGAAGATCTAGAAAAATTACCAGGTGTGGGTCATAAAACTGCCAGTGTAGTTATGTCTCAAGGTTTTGGCCAACCAGCTTTTCCCGTTGATACTCATATTCATAGATTAGCTCAAAGATGGGGATTGACTAACGGTAAGAATGTGGTCCAGACTGAAACAGATTTAAAAAGATTATTCCCAAAAAAATCTTGGAACAAACTTCACCTTCAAATTATTTTTTATGGTAGAGAATATTGCAAAGCTAGAGAGTGTTATGGTATAACTTGCCAAATTTGTAATACTTGTTATCCAAGTAGGAAAAAACCAGTTAAAAATATAAAAGCTTAATAATATTATGAAAATTATAGGAATAGGAAATGCAATTGTAGATGTTATTTGCAGAATTGACGAAGATTTTTTGATCAAAAATAAATTAACCAAGAGCACTATGAAGTTGGTGGATGAAAATGAATTTAAACAATTATTGTCAAATTTAAATGTTGAAAAAACTGTAGCTGGAGGATCGGTAGCTAATTCTATTGTAGGGTTAGCACAACTTAAAAATTTAGTCTCTTTCATAGGTAAGGTTAGCGAGGATAAATTAGGAAATGAATATGAGAAAAGCTTAACTGATGAAAAAGTTAAATATTGTTATAATAAAAAAATAGAAAAAATTCCGACAGGCACTTGTTTAATTCTTGTTACACCGGACTCTGAAAGAACAATGTGTGCATTCCTTGGTATAGCGGGGAAAATCACCCCTGAAGATATAGATGAAAATTTTATAAAACAAAGTGAGTTAGTTTTTTTAGAAGGTTATTTGTGGGACGAAGGTGAGCCTAAGGCTGCTTTTGATAAAGCTTTAACTCTTGCAAGAAAGTCAGCCATGTCTTTGTCTGATAAATTTTGTGTAGATCGACATAAGAAAAGTTTTTACAATTTAGTTAAAAATAAACTAGATATTATATTTGCTAACGAACAAGAAATAATGGAGTTAATTGATGCAAAGATATTTAATGACGTAATTGAATTTGGGAAAGATTTAAATAAAACATTGGTGATAACAAGATCAGACAAAGGAAGTGTTGCAATCAATGGACCTGAAGTCGTGGAATGTGAGAGTCGGAAAAATCTTAAGATAGTAGACTTAACAGGAGCGGGGGATTTATTTGCTGCTGGTTTTCTTCATGGATATATTAATAAAACTTCAACAAAAGAGAGTTTGCAAAAAGGCACAGAAATGGCATCTCAAATTATCCAAAAAATTGGTGCTCGACTGAACTAGAAGTGAAAAAGTTAATAACTATATAATAAATTTTTTTAAAGAAAATTTAAATTAATTTTTTCTTTCGTTTAAAGCTGCCTTTACCTTTTTTTGATTTAACAATTTGTTTTCGATATTTTTTGGAAAACAAATCTATAGCTATCTTATTTCTCTTTTTCAAATTGAATAGCCATCTTTAGAATTAATAATAAAATTATCATCCTTAAATACATCTAGTATTTTCTTTCTGAGGCGATAGATGTGTGTTTCTATAGTATGTGTGTCAGCATCATCGGCATATTTCCAAACTCTTTTTAATATAATACTTTTGGGTACTGGCTTCTTTTCATTAAACAATAATTCAATGAGCTGTATTTCTCTTTCTGTAATAGTCATTGACAAGTTTTCTTGTTTTAATTTTCTCTCATTTTTGTCTATTGCGTATTCTTTAATTTTAACGAAAGAGTTTTGATTAAATTTTTTTGAAGTTATTAGACTTATAATTTTGTTAGAAATCTCTATTAAACTTGAAGGTAATATGATCACGTCATCATAAGTGAGTTTAACGGTGTTTAAATAATATTTTTTTTTTAGTAATAAAAGGGGTTTATTTTTTATCTTCTTAATTGAACGTACAATATCAATGTCATTACAAACATCACTGTCTACTATAACAAAATTAATCTTTGTGGTTGATGATTCAGAAAGATCATTTTTGTTGAAAAAAACTAACGGAAAATTTAAATATTCTTTAATTTCACTTAAAGAATTGTTAAAGTTTTTCGTGCCAAAAACTAGTAAGTTATTTTCCATAGTTATATGAATATAAAATTAAAAAATAAATTTTTATACTTTGACAAGTATAAGATAAAATGTGCCATAGGTAAAAGAGGAATTACCTCTAAGAAAAAAGAAGGTGACAATAAAACACCTATGGGTACTTTTACGTTTATATCGATATTTTATAGGAAAGATAGGATTTCAAAAATAAAATCAAAGCTTAAGAAGAATTCGATAAAAAAAAATATGGGATGGTGTGATGATATAAGCTCCAAACATTATAATAAAATGATCAAATTTCCATTTGGTTTAAGTGCTGAAAAACTCTGGTTAAAAAATAACGTTTATGATGTGATTATTGTAATTAATTATAATTTAAAACCAATTATCAAAAATAAAGGAAGTGCAATATTTTTACATATTGCAAAAAAAAACTATGCCCATACAAGAGGATGTGTTGCTATTACAAAAAAAAATATGATATTACTTGCAAGCAAAATTAATAATAAGACAAAAATAACAATTGCTTAACTTCTACTTCCGAAAATTGAACTACCTATTCTTACAAAGGTTGTTTCATAATTTAATGCAATTTTATAATCTGCAGACATACCCATACTCAACTCTTTTAAACCTAACAATTTGTTAAGTTCCATTAGTTTTTTGAAATAAGCATCTACTTTATCATCATTAGGAGGTATGGCCATTAAACCAATAACATTGATTTTTAATTCTTTGACACAATAATAATAAAAATCATCAAGAAGATTTATACCAATACCTGCTTTTTGATTTTCATTGCCTATATTAACCTGAATAAAATACTTTAATCTTTTGCTCAAAATATTTTCATGTTTAGCCAAAATATTTGCAAGTTTTTGACTATCTAGAGAATGAATATAATCAAATATTTTTACTGCTTCCCTTGCCTTATTGCTTTGCAGTTTCCCGATCATGTGTAGGCTTATATTGGGCCTATTTTTTTTTAAATCTAACCATTTAGACTGAGCTTCTTGAACTTTATTTTCACCAAAATGTACATGTCCATGCTCTACTAAAGGGCTTATATGCTCGTAAGAAAAAGTCTTAGAAACAGCAATAATCTTTACGTTGCTATTATTAATAAGAGATTTTATATTTTCAAATCTAGAAATTATTGAATTCATTTATGTTTATTATAAAGAATAATTATTATTTATACATAGAAAATACTATGTCAATAAACCTTGATTATTTAAGAAAGAATAAAAAGATTACAATTATTTACCGGAATAATGGATATGCAGAAAGCCCAAAAAAATTAATAAATTTTAGGCAAAAGTGTAAAATTAAGAATTTTAAGTTTTATATAGCTAATAACGATAATTTATTTAAATCTTGCAAAGCAGATGGTTTGTATATCTCATCTTATAATAAAAAGATTTATTCCACACGTTTTAATAACTTAATAGGATCTGCCCACAGTTTTAAAGAAATAAATGAAAAAATAAAGCAAGGATGTAACACGATTGTACTATCCAGACTATTTAAAACATCCTACAAAAATAAAAAACAATTCTTTGGTGTGGTTAAGTTTAATTTAATTAAAAAAAATTATTCTATAAATTTAATACCTTTAGGAGGCATAAATAATGACAATTTACTTAAGTTAAATTTAGTCAACTCTGATGGATTTTGTATGTTATCTGAGATAAAAAAAAAGCCGGTTATTTCTAACCGGCTTTTTTAATTTTAAATTGTTACTAAACTAGAACGCCATAGCGATCGAAAGAGTAGTTGTTTTCTCTTCTCTATCTTCAGTGTAGTCAGCATTATCAGCGTCAGCAATTGCTAACCCTATAGTTGCTCCACCTACTACGTAAGCTGCTTGTATGTGTGTAATCTTCATGTTTACGTCAGTTCCTGCAGTCGCTGCAGAAGCCCCTGACAATGCAGATCCACCATTTTGAGTAGCTTTTTCTTGAGATACTGAAAGCGACAATGCGTCGTTTACAGCGTACTGAACACCATACATATCTGTGTCATATGTAGATCCACCAGCAGTTCCAGCAGCAACGCCTTTATCTTCTGACGGTTGGTAACCAGATCTAGCGAAACCTACAGAAAGAGGTCCTTGTGTATATTTAGCATATGCACTAGCAGACTCTGCATGATAGTTAACATCTAATCCACCACTTAATACAGCGTAATCAGCACCGACTTTTAAACCATCGATAGGAGTTGCGTGTATAGCATAAGCAACAGCATCTGTTCCTAAAGCTTTCGTCGCGACTGCACCATCAGCTTTTGCTGAAGCACCTTCGGCAGAACTTAAGTTTGGAGCGTATGAAACTTTAGCAGAAATACCATAAGGAAGTAATCCTGAAGGAGTTGCATAACCCATGTTGTTGTAACTGTTCATTGTAACACCGTGTTCAATAGTCGAAGGTCCTGTATAGTCTGAACCTGGTCCCATTGCACCAATATCATATTTGAACTTAGTAGATATATCACCTTCAGATACGTAAAAGCCAAGATCACCATATGGAGTACCGACTACCAATTTAGTGTCATCGTTTGTTGCTGTTGCGCCATCTAATTGTGCTTGCCAAGTCCATGTGAAACCATTGTCTAGTTCACCTGAAGCATTGAAATCTAATTCGTTAGAAACCCCAATTCCTTTTCCTGAGTTTTTATCAGCACCACCAATTTTGTAGGTTGCAGTTGCACCACCTGTAACAGATAGCTCACCAGCAATAGCTGACAAAGTCAAAGAAGAAGCTGAAAGAATTACTAAGAATAGTTTAGTTATTTTATTCATTATTTTCCTTTTTTTTGTTATTAATATTAAATTTAATATTGATTGTGTTTTACTCCCTTTTTCATAATATTTGCTCATTATATACACTCTTTAACCATTATTTTACTTAATGTGATATTTATACAACACTTATTTTACTCATTAATAAGGATTGTCTGGGCTAGTTCAGTTTATATTGATAGTAATGACATCTAAAAAAAAAATCTATAAAACCATTATTAAACATGAATAAGATCAGAAAAAGCAAATTTATAAAATTTTATCTTAATTTTCTTCTTATATTTATAATACTTAGTTCTTGCGCTGCGTTTAAGCCTTCGCCTGTTGATTCGAGAAAAGTACCCTCCGCAGGAAAGGATAGGGCTAGGCAAAATATTGAAACGGGCTCAGGTGTTTCTATTAATAAAATATTAAAAGGTAGAAAGGGCAGTGGTAGCTTTGAATTTTCGAGTTCCAATCCTTTGTGGAGAGCTTCTTTAGAAATATTAGATTTTTTACCTTTAACTACAGTAGATTATTCTGGTGGGGTTATTATAACTGACTGGTATAATGATTCTCAAAACTCAAAAGAATCTTTAAAAATTACAGTAAGATTTTTATCTAATGAGGTTCGTAGTGATAGTGTTAAAGTTATCGTACATCAAAGAAATTGCTCTACAACAAACAACTGTAGCACACAGGTATTGAACTCCACAATTAAAAAAGAGTTAGTATCCTCAATTTTAACAAAAGCTGCATTGTTAAAAAAAGAATCTGAAAATAAAAAATAGATTTGTTCAAAATGGAGAGAATAAATTTTCAATCTATTGAAAAAAAGTGGCAGTCCATTTTTAAAGATAAAAAATTATATAGGTCTAAAAAAGATAAAAAGTTTTATTGTCTTGAAATGTTTCCTTACCCTTCTGGTAAAATACACATGGGTCATGTTAGAAATTATACTATTGGTGATGTTATTGCTCGATTTAAATATCTCAATGGATATAACGTTTTACATCCTATGGGCTGGGATTCATTTGGATTACCGGCCGAGAACGCTGCTAGAGAAAACAACTTAAGTCCTAAAGAGTGGACTAATAAAAATATTGCAGAAATGAAGCGTCAACTAAAGATGCTTGGCTTATCTATTGATTGGGATCTAGAAATATCAACTTGTGATGAAAAATATTATAAACATCAGCAAGAACTATTTATCGACTTATACGATCAAGGTTATGTTTCTAGAAAAGAAAACTATGTAAATTGGGACCCTATAGAAGAAACTGTTCTAGCAAATGAGCAAGTTGTAAATGGAAAAGGTTGGAGATCCGGCGCTAGTGTAGAAAGAAAAAAATTATCTCAATGGTTTTTTAATATCACAAAATTAGCTGATGATCTCTTAGAAGGTTTGAATTTATTAAACGGATGGCCTGAAAAAGTTAAGCTAATGCAAAAAAACTGGATAGGAAAATCAACCGGTTGTGAAATTAATTTTGAAATAAATGATAGTAAAGAAATAATTAAAGTGTTTACCACAAGACCGGATACAATATTTGGAGCAACTTTTTTAGCAATATCTATAGACCACCCACTGTGTAAAGAGTTTGAAAAAAATTTAGAATTTTTAAATTTTAAAAAAGAAAGTCTTAAATTTGGAACGACTGAGGAAGCCTTAGCAGTTGCAGAGAAAGAAGGATTTAATACGAAGTTTTTTGTAAAACACCCTTTTATTAAAGATAAAAAAATTCCAGTCTATGTAGCCAACTTTGTTTTAATGGATTACGGTACTGGGGCTATATTTGGTTGCCCGGCTCACGATCAAAGAGATATGGACTTTGCAAAAAAATATAATTTGGAAATTATTGAAGTTGTTGCTGAAAATAAAAATGAACTTAAAGATTTTAAAAAACTAAATATTGCATATACGGGCGGAGGGGATTTAATTAATTCTGAATTTTTAAATGATTTAAATTCTCAGGATGCAAAAGTAATTGCTATTAAAAAAATAGAATCTCTAAGCATGGGTAATAAGAAAACAACCTTTCGAATAAAAGACTGGGGTGTGTCCAGGCAGAGATATTGGGGCTGTCCTATACCTATGGTTTATTTAAAGGATGGAACAGTAGTGCCTGTAGATAAACGAGAATTACCAATTAAATTACCAGAAAATGTTGACTTAAAAATAGGTGGTAATCCATTAGAAAATCATCCTACATGGAAAAAAACTATTTATAAAAAAACTGGAGAACCGGCAATAAGAGAGACGGATACGCTTGATACTTTTGTAGATTCATCTTGGTATTTTATGAGATTCTGTTCTCCTTCTGTTGAAAATAAACCCTTCGACTTAAAAGACCTTAATTATTGGCTACCAGTTGACCAGTATATTGGTGGTGTTGAACATGCAATTTTACATCTACTTTATTCCAGATTTTTCATGCGCGCTATAAAAAAAAATAATCCAGAAATTCTTACGGAAGAACCTTTTAAAGGATTATTCACACAAGGGATGGTTTGTCACGAAACCTATAAGGATGAGAGTGGTAAATGGCTTAACCCAGAAGAAATAGAAAAATCTAACGATGGTAGTTATATTAAGATTTTAGATAAAACTAAAGTAGTTGTAGGTCAGTCAGAATCGATGTCTAAATCCAAAAAAAATGTTATTGACCCCGAAAGTATGATTAAATCTTATGGAGCAGATTCTATAAGATGGTTTATTTTATCTGACAGCCCGCCTGAGAAAGATGTTCAGTGGTCTAACCAAGGTGTAAACGCATCATATAAATTTTTACAAAAAATCTATAATTTAAATAACTTGATTATTAATCGTAAAGACAAAAACCCTACTAATGATAAAGAATTTGAAATTAAAATTAATAATTATATTTTAAAAATTACAGATTTAATTAATAATTTCCATTTAAATGTTGTCGTAGCAAATGTTTATAGCATCTATAGTTTGTTTATTAACTCAATGGAATCGGAGCTAAGTAATGAATGTTTAAAAAGACAATTTATAAATATAATGAAAATACTTATTCCTTTTATTCCTCATTTGGCTCACGAATGCTTAGAACAGCTTGGTGAAACAAAAATGGAAGAATGGCCAAAAGTTAAAAATACTTCTGACTTTAATGAAAAAATCAAAATTGCCATACAAATTAACGGTAAAACAAGAGAAATTATTGAAATAAAAAAAGGCCTAGATCAAGAGATGGTTGTAAGTCTAAGTAAAAAAAATAAGAAGATTAATGATAGTTTGTTAGATAAGAAAATTATAAAAATAATATTCGTAAAAAATAAAATAATTAACTATGTTATAAAATAAATATTTATGATCAAAAAAATTAAAATTATATCTATATTTATCTTCTCGATTTTACTTGTCTCGTGTGGTTTTAAAATAATTAACCAAACTCAATCATTGATTTACATACAAAATATTAATGTTACTGGGGATAGACAAGCTGGATCTATAATTAAGAATAATATTGCTTTGATTTCAAATGAAGAGGCTAAAGATAAATATACTATAGATCTAAAGGCTAATAAAAAAACCTCTACCAAGATTAAAAATGAAAAAGGCAAAACAACAAGGTACGAACTAATTATTATGGCAGATTTAGTATTAACAAATATTAATGACCAACAATTTATTATCAAAAAAACGTTTTCAAAGAGTGTGGATTATGAAGCTACTAAATTACATTTTGATACAATTATTAACGAAAAAAAAGCTTTTAAGACTGCCACTCAGGAAATATCAGAACAAATAATCAACTTCATAATATTTTCCATTAAAAATAAGTGATATTAAAAAGTTATATTGTTGAGCAAAATCTAAGTATCCTAGAAAAATATCAGGCTGTTTTACTATATGGCGAAAATACTGGAATTAAAGACGATATAAAAAACAAATTAAAAAATATAAATAAAGATTCAGAGGTGTTTAATTTTTTTGAAAATGAAATTTTAAAAAACAAAAACATCCTGCTTGAAAATATAATCAACGAATCACTTTTTAATGACAAAAAAATAATTTTTATAGAATCTGCAACCGACAAAATAATAAATGAGATTACTGAAAGTTTAGAAAAAAAAAATTTAAATATAAAAATATATATATTCTCAGAAAATTTAGATCGGAAATCAAAATTAAGAAGCATGTTTGAAAAGGGTGGTAATTTAGCAATTTTTGCTTGCTATGAAGATAATGAAAGAACACTAGTTAACTATATAAATAAAGAACTATTAGGCTTTAAGGGACTTACAGGGGAAATAGTTAATCTGATAATTGGAAATTCAAACTCTAATAGAAAAATTATACAAAATGAACTTGAAAAAATAAAAGTTTTTTTTTTAGAAAAAATAATTAGTAAAAGTAAACTATTAGAAATTTTGAATATAAAAAATAATGCGAGTTTTAATGAAATAAGAGATTATGCATTAATAGGGAGAAAAGATAAAATTAATAAACTGCTTTCAGAAATTGAACTTTTGAATGAAGATAGTTTTCTATATTTAAATAATTTAAATTTTAGAGTTCTAAAACTCATTGAAATTAAAGAACTAAATGAAACTTTTAATAATTATGAAACAACTATTGAAACTGTTAAACCACCTATATTTTGGAAGGACAAACCACTTCTCCTTCAACAGCTTAAAAAATGGGACCTAAAAAAACTAAATAAAATAGCTACAGAAATCAGTGATGCAGAAATTTTAATGAAAAAAAATTCACAGATTAGAAATGATGTTGTAATCAAAAATCTTATAATTACACTTTCAGAGGAAGTTTCTACTTCTTTCTAAGTAGGTTGGAGATCATTTCAAATTGATCGAAATTACTGTATTCAATTGTTAATTTACCTGAATTATTTTTTTTGTTAACTATCTTAATTTTAAGACCTAGTCTTTCTTCAAGTTTTCTTTGTGCTAATAAGATATTAGGATCAGTTTTTTTTTCTGGTCTTAACTTTTTATCCTCTTTCTCTTTCTCATTTTTTACTAAATTTTCAATTGATCTTGCGCTTAACTTTTCCTTAATTATGGATTTTGCAATTTGTAACGCATTAAATCTTCCAACTAGAGGTCTAACTTGCCCTGCTGTTAGTTTAGCTTCCTCAACCATTTTGATTACCTGCTCTGGTAAGGACAAAAGTCTTAATGTATTGCTGATATGACTTCTGCTTTTACCCATGAATTCAGAAAGTTTCTCATAGTCATAACTGAATTCTTTAATTAACCTAGCGTATCCTTTAGCTTCCTCGATTGAATTAAGATCTTCTCTTTGTATGTTCTCTACTATAGATAATTCAAGCGACTGAGTGTCATTAAGATTTAATATTATGACTGGCACCTCGTGGAGCCCGGCTTTTTGTGCGGCTAGCCACCTTCTCTCACCTGCGATGATCTCATATCCTCCAGTTTTGTTGGCTCTTACAGCTATAGGCTGTATCAAGCCATTTTTTTTAATAGATTGTGATAATTCATCTATTTTTTTTTCATCGAAGTGAATTCTAGGCTGAAATCTATTACTATTCAAATCCCCTATAGATACTAATGAATATGAGCTTTCAGGGACAGATTTAGCCGAAGAATTATTTTCATCAGGATTACTTTGGGCTTGGTCTCCAAACAACGACATTAGCCCTCTACCCAAACCTTTTTTATTTTTTTCACCTACCATCAGATACCTTTATCAGCTCCCTGTTCAATAAATTCTTTAGCCAAGTTAATATAAGACTGACTGCCTAGACATGCTCTGTCATAGACAATGCAAGGAACTCCATGCGAAGGTGCTTCTGACAGTCTTACATTTCTTGGAATTACAGTTTTATAAACTTTTTTTTTAAAAAATTTTCTAGCTTCCTCGTCGACCTGAGTTGATAGTTTATTTCTTTTGTCAAACATGGTTAAAAGAATTCCTCTAATTTCCAATGTAGGATTCAAGTTTATTTTAATTCTTTCAATTGTTTTTACTAATTGAGAAATCCCTTCTAGCGCAAAAAATTCTGTCTGGAGTGGTACTAGTAATTCATCCGCAACAACCAGTGACATTATTGTAAGCAAGCTTAGCGAAGGGGGGCAGTCTATAAAAATATTTTCATATTTATCAAATAAATCTCTATTTTTTTCAGTTAAAATTTCTTTCAAAAGGAAGGCTCTATTGGGATCGTTCGCAGTTTCTACTTCTAGACCTGATAAATTGACGTTTGAGCCAATGATATCAAGGTTTTCTACGCAGCTCTTTTGTATGCAATTTTTTAGGTCAGATTGACCTATAATAACTTTATATATATTTTTATCATTTTCATTATTAGATCTTCCAAGACCAGTCGTTGCGTTTCCTTGCGGATCCAAATCTATAACTAATATTTTTTTACCAAGCTGTGCTAAAGCCGTTGAAAGATTAACTACTGTTGTAGTTTTTCCAACTCCACCTTTTTGATTTATTACTGAAATTATTTTTTTCATTTATTTTTTAAAATCCACAATTACTATTTTAGAGTCTTTGCTAGTAATGCTTTTTTCTAAACTATAGCTGTATTTAAATTTATTGTTAAGTTTTTTTATCTCCTCTTCAGCACTTTTCCCTTTTAATATGATAAGTTTGTGATTAACTTTAATAATTTCACGTGAAATACGAAGATGCTCCTCTAATTTCTTAAATGCCCTTGAAACTATGTAATTACTGTTAATATTATGTTCCTTATAGTCGCCGTCATATATGTTGGCTGTGATATTAAGCTTTTCGCATACAGCTCTAAGAAACTTTACTTTCACTCTAGATTTTTCGTATAATTTCACGTGAAATCGAGGATTTCTATTAAATATGGCAAGAACCAACCCTGGAAAGCCTGCTCCTGTTCCTAGGTCTGAAAGACTTAGATCATCTTTAAATTCTATATATTTAACTAGTTGAGCAGAATCTAATACATGTCTGTCCCATATATTTATCTCTGTAGATTTAGATATTAAATTGAATTTTTTATTATAATCGAAAACCTCTCTGCAAAATGTATCAATTTTATATATGGCATCTTGGTTAAATCTGAGAGTATTAAGTAATACAGATTGTACTTCTTTTTCTGTCATCAAGCAGATACTTTATATCTACTTTTTTTTATAAACGCCAAAAGTATAACTGCTGCTGCTGGTGTGACACCGTCAATTCTTAAGGCCTGGCCGAGGGTTCTAGGTTTAATCAATTTTAATTTATATTTAATTTCATTAGAAAGACCGCTAAAAATCTCATAGTCAATATCATCTGGTATTGAAATAGATTCATCTTTTTTAAAAGCTTCGATATCGTGAGATTGCTTTTTTAGATAACTAGAATAATGAGCATCGATTTCTACTTGTTCATCAACATATAGTTCATATTGGGGTATATTTTCCCAAATTTTACGTAATTTGCTTAATGTAACGCCCTTCTGGGACAACACTTCAACACCCGTTCTTAATACGCCATCCATGGCAATTTTAACAGAATGTTTAGCGGCCACATTAGGAGAAATTGAATTAGATTGAAGAGCATCATAAACAGAGATTAATTTTTTTTGCTTATCTAAAAAAAAGTTTTCTCTAATTTTTTTTACTAAATTAATTTTGATACCTAAAGGTGTTAACCTTTGGTCCGCGTTATCGGCCCTAAGAGAAAGTCTGTATTCTGCTCTTGATGTAAACATACGATAAGGCTCAGATACTCCTTTTGTAATTAAATCATCGATCATGACTCCAATATAAGATTCTGATCTATCTAAAATAAATTCTTTTTCTTTTTTAATTTTAAGCGCAGCATTAATACCCGCTATTAAACCTTGAGCCGCAGCTTCTTCGTATCCAGTTGTTCCGTTTATTTGACCAGCTAAAAATAATGATCTAATTTTTTTGGTTTCAAGAGTTGGCTTTAGCTCACGTGGGTCTACATAATCATACTCTATTGCGTAACCTGCCCTAACCATCTTAACTTGCTCTAAACCCTTTATTTTAGCCAACATTTGGAGTTGTATATCTTCGGGGAGAGAGGTTGATATGCCATTTGGGTAAACAGTGCTGTCGTTTAATCCTTCTGGTTCTAAAAATATTTGATGTTGTTCCTTTTGTTTAAATTTTACGATTTTGTCTTCTATAGACGGACAATATCTTGGCCCAACTCCTTTGATATTACCAGAATACATTGCACTAAGATGTATGTTGTCATGGATTATTTTATGAACAGCATTGTTTGTGTGAGTAATACCGCATGAAATTTGTTTATTACTTAACTTGTTCGTCAAGAAAGAAAAAAAATAAGGTTCCGAATCTGCTGCCTGCATTTCTATCTCATTGTAATTAATAGTTGTACCGTCTAAACGTGGTGGTGTACCCGTTTTAAGTCTACCAAGTTTAATATTATATTTTTCTAGCTGTTCACTTAAACCAGTTGAGGGTTTTTCATTAAATCTTCCGGCAGGTATTTGTTTTTGACCAATATGTATAAGTCCATTTAAGAAAGTCCCTGTTGTGAGGATTAACTGCTTACAAGAAACTTGCTCACCGCTTTCACAAACAAACCCTATTATTTTATCATTTGCATTATCAAATAAAAACTTAATGACTGGGTCTGCTACAACATCAAGGTTGTCATAGTTTAATAAAAATTTTTGCATCTGTTCTTTGTAAAGTGCTCGATCTGATTGAGTTCTTGGGCCTCTTACTGCAGGGCCCCTACTTCTATTTAATAATCTAAACTGGATACCCGATTTATCTGTTACAACACCCATTACTCCATCAAGCGCATCTATTTCTCTTACAAGATGACCTTTGCCAAGACCACCTATAGCAGGATTACACGACATTTCCCCTATGGTTTCGATTTTATGTGTAAAAAGAGCAGTATTTACACCCATTCTGGCGGATGCTGCTGCTGCTTCACAACCGGCATGTCCACCACCTATAACTACCACGTCGTAGATTAAATTTTTCATGAGTTAAATGTATTACTCTATAATGATATTACAAGATCTTATTTTAATTATTTACCTATGCAGAAATCTTTAAAGATTGATCCAAGGATTTCTTCTACATCGACTTTGCCAACTATACTGCCCAAATGTCTTGTGGCTAACCTAAGATCTTCTGCTGCCATCTCTATTTCTTTGTTTTGGTCTTTTTTGAGAAAATTGTCAATTTCTTTTAAACATGCGTTTAATTTTTCTCTATGTCTCTCTCTTGTTATTAGGTAATTATTTGATATTACAAATTTATTTTTTAATTTTTCTTTTATTTTAGTTGTTAATTTGAAAATATTTTTATTATGTTTTACAGATACCAATACTGTTTCTGTTTTATCAAAAGTATGATTTTGTTTACTTTCAATATCAACCTTGTTTAAAACAACAATACAATCTTCGTTAATCAAATTTTTAATTTTTGGATCAATAGTTTTAGAAGAATTATCAATCATAATTAAATTTAGATCGGACTCTTTAGACTTGGTAATTGCTAGTGAGATTCCTATTTTTTCTATTGCATTTTCCGGCTCTCTTATACCTGCTGTGTCAGCCAATATAACTGGATAGCCATCAATATTTAAATATACATCTATGACATCTCTTGTTGTTCCTTTTTCTTCCGAAACGATAGCTGCGTCTCTTTTCGATAACAAATTAAGTAACGAAGATTTACCAGCATTTACCTCTCCTATTATAGATACTCTAAACCCATCTCTAATTTTTTCTCCAACCTTATGGTCTGCTAAAATTGTTTTTATCTCGAAGTGTACCTCTTTGATGGCTTTTTGGGCTTCTTTTAGAACACTTTCTGGCAAATCATCTTCGGCAAAATCAATTTTTGCTTCGATATATGCCAACGATTTAATGAGTTTTTTTCTTAAATCATTATAATAGTTTGATGCGTTTCCCTGAACTAATTTAATGGCCTGTTGTCTTTGCAGTTCGGTCTCAGAATGAATTAGATCCCCGATTCCTTCAGCTTCTACAAGATCAATTTTATTATTTTGGAACGCTATTTTAGTAAATTCACCTGGTTCAGCTAACCTGCAATTATCTTGATTTGACAAAACTTCTAAAAAACATGAAACTACTGCATTACTTCCATGTATATGAAATTCAACAAGATCATCACCTGTGAAGCTATTTGGACTAGGAAATGACAATAAAAGACCCTCGTCTATTAAAGCTTTGTTTGCCGGGTCGTAAAATTTACAAAGATTTATTTCTTTAGATTTTAATATTTTTTTTTGAGTTATTAATTCTGAAATTTTTAAAGCATCGATGCCGGATAATCTAATTATTGCTATACCAGAAGGCCCTCTGCCCGATGAAAGCGCATAAATATTCATGTCTATTTTATTAATAACACAAAAGATGAGTTTAAAAGTTTAAAAAAATTAACTTGTCTTGTTCATGGAATCAAAGAAATCTGCGTTATTCTTTGTGTTTTTAAGTTTAGAAATTAAAAACTCTATTCCATCCATAGTTCCCATGGGGCTTATAATTCTTCTTAGAACGTTCATTTTTGAGAGATCATCTTTTTGGAAAAGGAGTTCTTCTCTCCTTGTTCCTGATCTAGTAATATCAAGTGCAGGGTAGATACGCTTATCTGCAACTTTTCTGTCTAAAATTAACTCACAGTTACCAGTTCCTTTAAATTCTTCAAAAATAACTTCATCCATTCTTGAACCAGTATCAATAAGAGCAGTAGAAATAATTGTTAGTGAGCCACCTTCTTCTATGTTTCTAGCGGCACCAAAAAATCTTTTTGGTCTTTGTAGGGCATTCGCGTCGACACCACCTGTTAAAACTTTTCCTGAACTTGGAATTACTGCATTGTAAGCTCTACCTAATCTAGTTATTGAATCTAACAAAATCACAACATCTTTTTTGTGTTCTACTAATCTTTTTGCCTTCTCAATAACCATCTCAGCCACAGCAACGTGTCTCGAGGCAGGTTCATCGAATGTTGAGCTAACAACTTCACCTTTTACAGATCTTTGCATGTCTGTAACTTCTTCTGGTCTTTCATCAATTAAGAGCACCATCAAGTAGCACTCAGGATGGTTTGTGGTAATTGATTGTGCAATATTTTGTAAAATAATAGTTTTTCCAGCTCGTGGTGGAGATACAATCAAAGCTCTTTGCCCCTTACCGATTGGACTAACAAGATCAATCAATCTTGCTGTGTTGTCTGGCTTTTTTTCTATTTTAGTAGATTCAATTTCTAGGGTTATTCTTTGGTCTGGATAAAGAGGCGTTAAATTATCAAAAGCAATTTTATTTCTTCCCTTTTCAGGTTCTTCAAAATTAATTTTTGTTACTTGTAGCAATGCAAAATATCTCTCGGCATCCTTCGGTGATCTTATTTCTCCCTCGACTGTATCTCCTGTTCTTAGACCAAATCTTCGAATTTGACTTGGGCTTACATAGATATCATCTGGACCAGGTAAATAATTTGATTCTATGGCTCTTAAAAACCCAAAACCATCTGGTAAAAGCTCTAGTACACCTGCTCCTGTAATTTTTTCATTTTTTTCTGCAAGCTTTTTTAATATTGCAAAGAGAATTTCTTGTTTTCTTAGTGTGCTAGGATTTTCTATACTAAGCTTTTCAGCTTGCGTAATAAGATCAGCAGGATTTAGTTTTTTTAGTTCTTGTAGGTTCATATGTGATTGTTTTACGAAGGGATGAAAGCTTAAATTATATGTCTTTTAATAAGAACACAAGCCCTATAATGGCTTAAAAACAATGGTAAAAATAATAGCAATTAAAAGTATGGTGGGGATTTCATTTATAATTCTATAAAATTTAGGGGAGTATTTGCTAAAGTCTTGGCTAAGACTTTTAAGACAATGAAAAAGGAAAAAGTGATAAAATGTTAAAAATAAAACCATAGTAATTTTTAACTTAAACCAAAGATAGCTAAAAGTTTCAAACCCAAGTGAATGCACTAATAATATTCCAAACAACCAGGATAAAATCATAGCTGGATTCATAATATAAAGAAAAAGTCTTTTCTCCATCAGCTTAAAGGTCGTTGTTTTCTCTTTATTATTAACAGTTTCTGCGTGGTAAACAAATATCCTCGGAAGATAAAGAAGCCCGGCCATCCAAGAAATTATAGATATCAAATGTAAAGATTTAAATAATAGATAATAATTCATTTTTTATAATTTATTTAGCCTTGGACATTTTTTGAATTTATCTGGGCATTTGATTGATGATGTAAAGTTTTCGCCTGCACTGGCCTGTAAAATGCTTGATTTAAGTGAGTTAATAAAATTTTGATTTATAGTGACTGCAGGTACGCGGATATATTGTTTTGAACCATTTTCTTCCGCTAATTTTTTATATTCTATATCAAGCTCAACTAAAGTTTCTGAATGCTCAGAGACGAAAGCAACAGGCACCACAATTATTATTTTGTTCTTTTTTGCTTCATCTTTGATGACCGCTTCTGTTGAGGGACCAATCCATTTAAGTGGGCCAACACGACTTTGATAGCTCAAAATATAATCTAAGTTTTTTATTGATAGTTTTGTTACTAGGTTCTTAACAGATTGTTCGACTTGCCATTGATAGGGGTCACCTTGTTTAATTTTGTTTTCTGGCAAACCGTGGGCTGAAAAAATTAATTTTATTTCATTCAATTTGTCTAAGTTAATTTTATTTCTAATTAAATTTGCATAAGACAAGATGAAGTCTTTTTCCGTTGGATAGCAACAAATAGTCTTGGTTTCTATAACTAGTTTGTTTTTTTTACAAACATCATGCCATTCTTTAATCGAAGACCCAGATGTGGCATTCGAATATTGCGGGTAAAGGGGAAGTAAGATTATTTGCTTGGGGTTAAATTCTTTCACCTTTTTAATAGTTTCTGTTGCTCGAGGGTTCCAACACCTCATTACTATAAAACATTTGTATTCGTCGTCTTGGTTTCGTAAGCTATTTTCTATGGCGTCTGATTGAGCTTTCGTCTCTTCTAAAATCGGTGATTTACCACCCATTTCGGCGTAAATAGCTTTTGCTATTGGTGCTCTTCTTTTCGATACAAGCTTAGCAAGTGGGTACCTAAGAAACAATGGAAGACTAAAAATTGCAGGATCATTGAATAAATTAAACAAAAATGGCTCTACGGCATTAAGGCTATCTGGTCCACCAAGGTTGAAAAGAATAACTGCTTTTTTCATTTAAAATTTATAACTCTTTCTACTACTTTCTTAAGGATATCAGGATTAGTTTCTGGCAACAGACCGTGTCCTAGGTTGAAAATATAAGGGGTTCCTCTAAAAATTTTTAAATATTTGTCAACTTCATTGAAAATTTCTTCTTCTTCCTTAAATAAAATTTTAGGATCCATGCCCCCCTGCAAACAGAATCTTTTTAAATTGTTCTTTGCCCAAGTGGGGTCAATTTCCTGATCTAAGCTTAAGCAATTTGGATTAACAACATCGGCAAATCTTAAATAATTTTTATTTATACCTTTAGGAAAACAAATAACTGGAATTTTTTTTTCTTTACAAAAATCTACAATTTTTTTATTTGGACTATAGCAATAATCACTTAGTTTATCGTCAGGTATTAAACCGGCCCATGAATCAAAAATCTGAACTGTGTCAGCTCCAGCATCAATTTGTTTCTCTAGATGAACACATAAATATTCATCAAGTTTGTCTATAATTATTTTAATTTCTTTTTCTTTAACTTTTACTTTATTAAAGTCTATTATATTTTTATCTTTTTTTAAACCAAGCATATAAATTACAAGTGTCCATGGCGCACCAATAAATGATATTAATGATTTATCTTTATTTAGCTTTAATCTAGTTTTTTTTATTGCCTCATAAACTGGGTCTAATTTTTCTATAAAATCATTTTTATTATTATTTAGAAAGTTATCCAAGTTAAACTCTGATAATATAGGTCCTTTATTTTTTACAAATTCGACATCCTGCCCTAAACCATATGGCACCATCAAAATATCAGAAAAAATTATAGCTGCGTCCAGATTAAATCGTTCTAGTGGTTGTAGTGTAATCTCGGAACTTAATTCACTATCTAAACAAAGTTTTATAAAGTTTTTATTTTTTAATCTAATTTCACGAAATTCAGGAAGGTAACGACCTGCTTGTCTCATAAACCAGATAGGGTTACAAGACGTATCTTTATTTAGTATACAGTTTGTTAATTTACTCATTAATATAATAATATATTTAAAAGTATATTATTTGATATAGGTCATGTTAGTTAGTGCCATAACTAATTATACATGTTTATAAACAACTTACTCAACAGCTAATTAAAAAAAATGCTTTTATAATCAAGATTTTTAAAAATATTATAAATTAGTCCAATTAGTTTCTTGAGCTATCAACATAGAATAAAGTGTTGAAAACTTGTTAAGTTTTGTGGAGTATTTGTTTAATTAATAAAGCTATATGTATAACAACAAGTTATAACCTGTTTATCAACGTAATTACCCATGGGACATAAACACCAAATCAGCTTAATATCGGATACCACAAGCAAAAAACCAGACATAATATTGCTTGCTTTGAAATCTCAATTTTTTGATTATGACTGCGATAAAAGAAAACTTGAGAACTCAAAAAAACTGTTAAAAAATATAATTAGCCTGTAATGGAGGTAACAAGAAAATTTGTAGAAGAAACAACAGTTTCAAGTATTAGGATCTTTGATATAAAAAAAAGAAATAAAAAATGAAAATAATTTTAGCCTCAAAAAGCGGTGTTAGAAAGAAAATACTAGAGAAAAACAATATCAGCTGTACAGTAATTCAGTCAAATGTTGACGAAGATCAAGTTAAAGATTCCTTGCTCGCTGCTGGAGCAAACCCAACATTAATTTCTAAAAATTTAGCAGAATTAAAATCTATAAAAGTTAGCAGCAAACACCCGGACCAATTAGTTATCGGGGCTGATAGCGTTATAAGTTTAAATAATGAACTAATCAACAAACCAAACACAAGAGATGAAGGCTTAAAAATATTAAAAAAGCTCAATGGATCAATTCATTATTTAATCACGTCGGTGTGTATCTCAAAAAACGGGTCTATGGTTTGGAATTTTACAGATAGTTCAGAATTAAATATGAAAAAACTATCAAATGAACAATTAGTCAACTATTTAGGAAAAATTGAAACAGAGACTTTATTGGCTTATGGCGTTTATCAAATCGAAGCAGGCGGATTAGAACTTTTTAACAGTGTTAAGGGTGATAGAAATTCAATCATGGGCTTGCCCATTAAGCAAGTAATCGATTATATTAAGTTAGTATCATGATAGAAAAAAAATTTGGTATTATTGGAAAACCATTATCGCATTCTCTTTCACCAGTTATGCATAACTTTTGGTTTAGAAAATATAAAATTTCTGCAAGTTACTCTCTTATTGAAATAGAATTAAATGAAATTGAAGCGATAATCAAAAAAATTAGAAACGGAGAGCTACAAGGAATTAACGTTACCGTTCCCTACAAGCAAGCTGTAATCCCTTATCTTGATTTGATAGTAGATGAAGCAAAAGAAACGTTGTCTATAAATACTATAAATTTGAACGAAGAGGGAAAGGTTGTGGGAAGCAATACCGATGTTTATGGACTGGAACACGGTTTTTTATGCAATTTAGGAAAAAAAAATTTGGAAAAAGATAAAATCCTTATTCTAGGTGCTGGTGGTGTAACGCCTTCAGTTGTTTACGCTCTGTCAAAAAAAGGTTTCCAAAAAATATTTATAAGCAACAGAACTATTAAAAAAGCGGAAAACATAAAAAAAAAATTTTCTTTTATTGAAATAATAAACTGGGACAATATTGAAGAAGAAGTAAAAAATATGGATGTTATTATTAACGCAACTAGTCTTGGACTAAAAAATGGAGATGATTTCAAGCAA
>Ga0307986_10000797_pt1 | contig 23239 bp, 22 predicted proteins | sample EllFjometageno82_FD_203170 | JGI IMG/M metagenome (GOLD analysis project Ga0307986, IMG submission 203170) | Marine microbial communities from Ellis Fjord, Antarctic Ocean - #82 | ecosystem: Environmental > Aquatic > Marine > Unclassified | place: Southern Ocean | collected 2014-10-09
TTAATTAAGCAGTAAATATTAAATTTGGCTAAATAGTCATCTACTATGACATCTTTAATTTTAGAAAATATCTCACATGATTTTTCTATTTTTGACCTAGATAAGTGTTCATCTACAAGATATTTTGTTAATTTAGGACTCTCATTTACAATTTGATTATTTAATAAATAATTTTCTATTAGCTGTAAGTTTGAGTTTTTTATCAACCAATTAGACTTTATTTCAAGAAACTGTTCACTAGAAATATTATTATTGGGGTAATAAGAGTTGGTTAAAAGTAAAATATTTAGTATTTCAGATGCATCATTAGAAAGATTTATTTTATTAATATCTTTAAAAAGATTTAAAATTTTCTCGCCATCAGAATTTAACCACATATTAATGTCGAGTCCATTTTTTGCTGGATCGTAGAGACCTACTAATTCAATTTCTTTTGATACCAATGTTTGATCTTGCTCTATATCTAATCGATCTGTTTTATTAGATTGCATCTCATAAATAGAATTTTGAGGAATATTTTTTTCTTCAAGATTTTTAGTATTTATGCCCTCTTCTATTGTTTTTGTTTCTTCTACATTCCAAATGTCTACTGGATCTTCAGAATGAGAACTAAAAGTAAGTAATAGGGAAATTATTATAATTGATAAATATATTTTACTTAACAATTTTAAGATTTTCATTTGGAATAGTTTGTTTTATTTCTTTGTTGGGTAATGGAAGATCAATTTTATTAAGCATCATAACAATAAAAGTTACTACTAAACATATTAGTATTCCTTTAAGTACAAACTTAAAAGAATTTTTAGGATTGCGGCTACTTGTATTTCTACTAAATTCCATATAAACTTTAATAATTTCAAATTAAGACATATTTGTGTTTTTTCAATAAAGAAAGCTTATGTATTCAAAAAAAAACCTTGTTTTTTTAGGTATGATGGGGTCAGGAAAATCCTCTATTGGCTCTTTAGTTTCAAAAAAACTGAACCTTAAATTTGTTGATATAGATCATATAATTGAAAATGAAGTGGGCATAGAAATTTACAATATATTTAAGGAAAAAGGTGAAGATTATTTTCGGCAATTAGAGGAAAAAACAACTCTAAAAATTTTAAAAAAAAATAATATCGTAGTTTCACTTGGTGGTGGAGGTTTTATAAATGAAAAAATTAGAAATGAAGTTCTAACTAATCATTTTTCTTTTTGGCTTAATTGGAATTCTGAAATTTTATTAAAAAGAATTAGAAATAGCAAAAAAAGACCTATGGCTATTAACTCCACTGATCAAGAAATTGCTGACTTAATAAAAAAACGTTATAAAATATATTCAAAAGCAGATTTTAAAATAGACTGTAATAAACTAACAAAAAGTGAAATAACTAAAAAAGTTATTAAAATTTATGAACTTAATTAAGTTACAAGTAAAAACAGATAGTCAACGATATCCAATTATCATTGGAAATAATGTAATTAATAAAATAACAAAAATTTTAAAAGAAAATTCTATAAACTTCAATCAATGTTTAATAGTTATTGATAGCAAGGTTCCAAAAAAACTGATTAATAAAATTTTAAAGCTATTACCCAAAAATAAAATAACAATTTATTTTTTTACCGCTAGTGAAGCAAATAAAAACCAGAATAGTATTAATAAAATTTTATCTATTCTTTTAAAAAAAAATTTTAATAGAAATGATTGTTTATTAGCTATCGGTGGAGGTATTACTGGTGATATTTCAGGATTTGCAGCAAGTATTTTTAAAAGAGGAATACAATTTGTTAATATGCCTACTACTTTACTTTCACAAGTAGATTCATCTATAGGAGGAAAAACAGGAATAAATACTAAATACGGCAAAAATCTAATTGGTGCTTTTTATCAACCAAGTTTAGTTATTTCAGATATTAATTTTTTAAAAACACTTCCTAAAAGAGAAGTTATTTGTGGATATGGTGAAATTTTAAAACATGCTTTAATAGCTGATAAAAAATTTTTTAAATACTTGGATAAAAATGGTGCGAAAATTTTAAATTTAAAAAGCCCATATATTGAAAAATCTATTTATCTAAGTTGTTCTATCAAAAAAAAAATTGTTGAAAAAGATGAAAAAGAATCTGGCTTAAGAAAAATTTTAAATTTTGGACATACATTTGCACATGCTTATGAGGCAACTCTAGGGTACTCTAAAAAATTAAACCATGGTGAAGCTGTTATTTTGGGGATTAAAACTGCAACAAAATTCAGTTTATTAAATAAAATACTAAATATTAAAGAATTTGAATTTATTGATAAACACTTGAACGAACTCAAGCTCCCTAGGGAAATTAAAAAAAATTTCTCAAAAAATAACTTAAATAAAATTTTATCTTTTATGAAAAAAGATAAAAAAAATAGCACGGAAAAAATAAACTTAGTATTGTTAAAAAAAATTGGTTTTTCGATCTATAATTTACAATTTGACGAGAAGAAAATTTATTCTTTTTTGAAGAAAGAATTAACTTAGTATTATTTGAATAGAATGTATCTGCTCTTTTAGTTCAATATTCAAAATACTATAAATTTTCTTAGTTGATTCTATTTTATTCAACTTATTAAGTTCTTCAGATTTAATTGTTAATTTTATATGAAATCTACCTTCTTGGTGGCCTTTATGATTTTTATGTAAAAAGCTTTTATCCTCTATTTTAATATCTTGAATCTTGATCTTTGCGTCAAGTTTACTTCTAACATTTGAAATTAATTCATCTATATTCATAATCATTGTTTTAATATTATATAGCATGAAAAATATTTGTGATTGGAATAATTGTTTCAAAATTGGTGAATATAAAGCACCAGTTGAAAAAGATAATAGTAAAAACTACAGAATGCTTTGTTTGACCCATGTTAAAGAATTTAATAAAAACTGGAATTATTTTGCCGGTATGGACGATGAACAAGTGTTTGATTTTCTAAAATCAGATATGACCTGGCATAAACCCACTCAAAGCTTTGGTTCTTCAGATAATTTTTTTAAAGTTCTTTGGAACAATACTTTAAAAGATGAATTTGATAAGACTAAACTTAAAGGTGAATATAATCACATGAATCAATTCAAATTTAATGGCAATGATATAAAGGCTTTTAGTATTCTGGGCATATCCGTTGGTTTAAAATGGGAGAAAATACAAGGTAAATTCAAAACTCTTGTCAAAAAATTTCACCCTGATATTAATTTAGGTAATAAAGAATACGAAGAAAAACTTAAGTTAATTACTTTAGCTTACACGCAGTTAAAAAATACATATAGGGAAAAAATTGACACTTAATTTAAACTTACAACCAGACATTAAAGTATCCCTAAATCAAACTTTTGGCATCGAGTCTGATATGAAAGTTGATGCTTTTTCAAAACGAAACGAGTATGTGCCTGAAATAGATAAAAATTATATTTTTGATAGAGATACAACTCTTGCAATTATATCTGGTTTTGCTTTTAACAAAAGAGTCTTAGTGCAAGGTTATCATGGTACTGGTAAATCAACACACATCGAACAAATTGCAGCAAGATTAAATTGGCCATGTATTAGAATAAACTTAGATAGCCACGTAAGTAGGATTGATCTTATTGGAAAAGATGCAATAGTTATAAAAGATGGAAAACAAATTACAGAATTTAAAGAAGGTATACTACCTTGGGCTATTCAAAATCCTGTGGCACTAGTATTCGATGAATATGATGCGGGAAGACCTGATGTAATGTTTGTTATTCAAAGAGTGCTGGAAGCAGAAGGCAATTTTACTCTTTTGGATAAAAACAAAGTAATAAAACAAAATAAATTTTTTAGATTATTTGCAACATCTAATACAATCGGTTTAGGAGATACTACGGGATTATATCACGGCACTCAACAAATTAACCACGGACAGATGGATAGATGGAACATTGTAGCTGCCTTAAACTACCTAAGTCTCGAAAAAGAATTAGAAATTATTTTAGCAAAAAATAAAAATTTGAATAATGCAAAAGGGAAAGAGAAAGTTACAAACATGATTAAAGTAGCTTCCTTAACACGAAAAGGATTTATAGCGGGTGATATATCTACTGTTATGAGCCCACGTACAGTATTGCATTGGGCAGAAAATACAGAAATTTTTAAAGACACAGGGTATGCTTTTAGAGTCACATTTTTAAACAAATGTGATAATATTGAAAAAAACATTATAGCTGAATACTATCAAAGATGCTTTGGTGATGAATTACCAGAATCATTGGTGAACATTCAGATTTAAATGAGTGAGAAAGAGGACAATTTTAAAGAAAAATTTAGACAAGCATTGGTATCTACGGCAAAAGTAATTTCTGAAGACTATAAACTTGATATTAAAAATATTGACAAAAATTTAAGTTCTAAAAATGCTAACTTTTTTGAAATAGATAACTTATCTAACAAAAGTGATTTTATTAAATTTAGGGCACAAACAGATTCTTTGGCCTTAGAAAAAAAGTTTTCAAATAAAAAAATATTCAATAAAAATTTGCCAAATAATGCTTCGTGTAGATCTCTCTATAATATTGCTGAAAAAATTAGATATGAAATTTTGGGCAGTAAAATGCTTAAAGGTATAGAAAAAAATTTAAGTCAGAATTACTATCAAAAGATAAGCTTTAAACGCAAGGATCAATTAAAATCAAAAGATGATGTGCCAGTTAATGAAGCATTCGAGCTATATATGTTAAAAAAATTTTTTAATATCGAACTTAACTTCTTAACAGAAAAAATGCTCTCTTTTTGGGAAAAAGATTTTAATTCATCTATAGATCAATATATAAATTTTTTAAAAGAAAACCTTAAAGATCAAAATAGCTATAATTCAAAATTTTCCGAAATTCTTGAAAGTATGAAAATCTTTAATTCGGAAAATGATAAAAATGAAGATAAAGATGAAAATGAACAGGATAACAAATCTAATAATGAGGATAAAAATAAATCTGAAGAGGAGGATAAGAAAAATAAACAAGAGCAAACACAAGCCACTCTAGATGCTGGTTATGATATTAACGAATATCAGATAGATGAGCAATTAGTCGACACAGATTCATCTAAAGAAAGTTCAGAAAATGTTTTGCAAAAAACAAACCAGAATAGCCTTGAGCATGGATATAAAATTTTTACAAACCAATTTGATGAAGTGGCAAAAGCAGAAGCTTTGGAAAGCCATCAAGAAATACTTAAATTAAGAAAAAATTTAGATCAACAATTAATTGCTTTTCAAGATTTGATAACGAAACTTGCAAACAAATTACAAAGACAACTTTTGGCAAAACAAAATCGAGCATGGGAATTTGATTTAGAAGAAGGTTTATTAGATAGCTCTAAATTAACTAGAATTATCATGGATCCCTATAACTCTTTATCTTTTAAGAAAGAAAAGGACTTAGATTTTAAAGATACGGTTGTGACTCTACTAATTGATAATTCTGGATCTATGCGTGGTCGACCAATCACGATTGCAGCGTTATGTGCGGATATTTTATCAAGAACACTTGAAAGATGTTCTATAAAAATAGAAATTTTAGGTTTTACTACAAAAAATTGGAAAGGAGGAAAAAGTAGAGAAGAGTGGAATAAAAATTCTAAACCAAAAAATCCTGGTAGACTAAATGATTTAAGACACATTATTTATAAAGGAGCCGATACGCAGTGGAGACAAACAAAAAATAATCTTGGCTTAATGCTTAAAGAAGGGTTATTGAAAGAAAATATTGATGGGGAAGCTATATCTTGGGCATATAATAGAATTAAAAAAAGAAAAGAAGAAAGAAAAATTTTGATGATTATATCAGATGGAGCTCCTGTAGATGATTCTACACTGTCCGTTAATTCAGGTGATTTTTTAGAAAAACATTTGAAAAAAATAGTTAAGTCTATAGAGGCTAAAAAGGATGTGGAAATTGTAGCTATTGGAATTGGCCATGATGTTTCCAGATATTACAACAAAGCTATTAAAATAACTGACATCCACGAACTTGGAGACGTAATGATTTCACAACTTAGCGAATTATTTGAAACTAAAAAAAAATTACATTAAAGGCTTAATAGATCTTTATTGCTCCATTTGATATTAACTTCAGCTCCACTTCTTGTTTTTGAGTTGCTACATCTTATATTTGCAAAGTTTTTTTCTAATAATGTTTTTCCTATAAATATTCCCAATCCTAATCCAGATTTAGACTTTTCAGGGGATTTAAATGATCTGATATAGGGTTCTCCAATTTTTTTTAAAACATCATTTGGATACCCATTTCCATCATCTTCTATAATTATTTCTGTAAATTGACTATCACTCTTTACACTTATGAATATTTTTTTTTTTGCAAATTTATTCGCATTGCCAATAAAGTTTCTTAATCCATAAATTATATCAATTGATCTAGTAATTTTTTGTGAATTCGAATACTGGTTATAATTAACAATAAATTCTTTATCACTTATTTCTTGAAAGGATTTTACTATTTCATTTATATAGTGAGACATACTTATGTCTCTATCAATAAAATCATCCTCAATAATCGGATCTAGTGTGAGTTTTTTTAATATTTTGTTACACCTTTCTATTTGACTAACTAATAATTCAATGTCTTTTATAACTTCTTTATCATCTTTAAATTGTTCAATTAAATCTTGAGAAATAATCTTAATTGTTGAAAAAGGTGTTCCTAAAGAGTGTGCTGCTGCTGCCGCTTGTCCTCCTAGAGATAATAATTCATGTTCTTTTGCCATAACTTCTTCCATTTTGTTTAAAGCTTCTTTTCTTAATCTTGACTCTATTCCAAAAGTTATAGCAAAATAGTTTAGGAAAACTAAGGCTATGACTAAAGCTATAGGAATTGAATAATAATAATACAGATTAACATTAAAAGATTCATTTAATGGAGATGGTAAATGATGGTGAAAAAATGTGAGAATAATAATTGATATTATAGTTATAATTGCAAGTAATAAATTGGTTCTAAGATTTAAATTTGATGATGAAAAAATACTCGGTATTATTAAAAAAATTGCAAAAGGGTTAATAATTCCACCTGTCAAATAAATTAAAAAACTTAATTGTAATATATCTATTAACAAAAAAATAAATGCTGGAGCATCTGATAGTTGTGTTTTTTGATTAATATAAATTAAATATAAATTACTAAGTATTCCTAAAAAAATTGCAATATTTGCCGATATAAAATTAAAATCAAAATCAAATATAACATAAACTATAACGATCGTTATTAATTGACCAATAATACCTATCCACCTTAAGTTTATATATGTTGATTTCTTTAATGAAAAATATTTTGAAGTTTCGAAAAACTTCATTTTTAAATATCTAAATTCTGAACATTAATTGCATTAGAAACAATAAAATCTTTTCTTAATGCCACATCATTTCCCATTAGAGTGTGAATTAATTTTTGATCTTTTTTTAAATCTTTAGAGTATTGGACCTGAAGTAAATTTCTTGTTTCTGGATCTAAAGTAGTGCTCCATAATTCTTCTGGGTTCATCTCTCCCAAGCCTTTAAATCTTTGTATGCTCATTATAGATTTTTCTTCATCCAGAGCTTTTAGATATTCTTTACTGCCTTTTTTCAATTTTTTTACTTCTTTGTTATTATTTATAATATATTCTTCAAGTGCTTTTTCGTCTTTTATATAAATTCCTTTTGTACCTTTATTAATTTTGAACAACGGGGGTTGGGCAAGATACACATGTCCATTTTCAATTAATTTATTAAAGGGCTTATTATTAAAAAAAGTAAGCAATAGTGCTCTTATATGAGAACCATCAACATCAGCATCTGTCATAATAATAATTTTTCCATACCTTAAATCCTTTAAATCTAATTCTTCAACTTTTGGATCTAAACCTAATGCGTTTATTAAAGTTACTATTTCATTAGAAGAAATCATTTTAGATAATGCTTTTGTTCTATGTTCACTTCCATTTTGATTGCTATTTTTTTTAGGAACAATTTCTTCAACATATGTATTTAAAATTTTACCTCTTAATGGCAATACTGCCTGGTTGGCTCTATTTCTTCCTTGTTTAGCTGAGCCCCCTGCAGAATCTCCTTCAACAATAAATAATTCAGTTCCTTCTTGTTTTCCAATTTGACAGTCAGCTAATTTTCCTGGTAAGCCACTTAATTCTAGTGCTCCTTTTCTTCTTACATTTTCTCTTGCTTTTCTGGCAACATCTCTTGCTAGAGCAGCCTGCATTACTTTAGATAATATAATTTTAGAAGTTGAAGGATTTTGATCAAACCATATTGATAATTTCTCATTAATTACAGTTTCAACAATCATTCTCACTTCAGATGAAACCAATTTATCTTTTGTTTGAGATGAAAATTTTGGATCTGGTATTTTTGCTGAAAGAACACATGTAAGGCCTTCCTTAATATCATCTCCTGATATTGTTAATTTATTTTTTTTTAATAAATTATGTTCATTTGCATATTTATTAATAACTCTTGTTAACGCACTCCTGAAACCTAACAAGTGTGTACCTCCATCTTTTTGATAAATATTATTTGTATAAGGGTATATATCTTCGCTGTAGCTTGCATTCCATTTCAAAGAACATTCGATTTCTATATTGTCTTTTTTACCTTCTATATAAATAGGTTTTTTAAATAGATCATTTCCAGTTTTATTTAATAATTTTTCTCTTTTCTCATCTAAAAAATCAACAAATTCTAAAACACCACCCTCAAATCTAAATTCAATTATTTTTTCTTTTTTTTGATTTAAATCATTAATTGTTATTTTTATTCCTTTATTTAAAAATGCTAACTCGCGCATTCTTTTTATAATTATACTTGAACTAAACTTGATTGAAGAAAAAATTTCTTTTGATGGCAAAAACGTAATCTGTGTTCCATTACTTTTCGATTTTCCTATAACTTTAAGTGGGGCTTTGGCATCACCATTTTGAAATTCAATATAATACTTGTTTCCATCCCTATCTATTTCTAGTTTTAGTTTTTCTGATAATGCATTTACAACTGAAACTCCAACACCATGCAATCCACCTGACACCTTATAAGAATCATGATCAAATTTACCACCAGCATGTAATTGTGTCATTATAACTTCGGCAGCAGATTTTTTTTCACCTTTGTGCATATCCACAGGTATTCCTCTACCATCGTCTCTCACTGTAATAGTTCCATCAGAATTAATTTTTACATCTATATTTTTGCAATGCCCTGCTAATGCTTCATCTATAGAGTTATCTACAACTTCATAAACCATATGATGTAAGCCTGTTCCATCATCTGTATCACCAATGTACATTCCAGGTCTTTTTCTAACTGCCTCTAGACCTTTTAATACTTTTATTGAGTCTGCTTGATATGTTGATTTATTTGTCATTTTTTTTAATTTTTGGAAAAATTTATTATATCATTTTTATAATTAAATGATCTTATTTAATTAATATAATTTCTATCAGTTAATTAAAAAAGGTTCTAAAAAATAATTTTTACCTATCTCTAAAAGGGTTAAACAATATATTGTCAATTAATGTGATGATTAGTGTATATATTTGGTGGCGGAGAGACAGGGATTCGAACCCTGGGTACCTGTGAGGGTACACACACTTTCCAAGCGTGCGCCTTAAACCGCTCGGCCATCTCTCCATAGCTATTTATAATATTTACAATCTTTATTTATATAATCTATTAATATACTAAATGTATAATAATATTTTATGAATAATTTAAACTTTGCTATTATTTTAACATGTACAATAAATCCTGGTGATATGCCTAACCTTGTCCGAATAAATACTGAAACCAGGCTTCAAGATTATAAAAAATCATTTAACTTTTGGATAAACAACAAGGATACAAATAAAATAATATTCATAGAAAATTCAGGATATGATTTAACTTTTTTTAAAAACTTAGCAAAATCAAATCAAGGGAAAGAGATAGAAATACTTTCAACTAATTCAAATAACTTTTTGGATAAAAAACGTGGAAAAGGATTTGGAGAACACACATGTTTGAAAGAAGTTTTTGATTTATCTAAAATATCAAAAAAAACTGATTATTTTATAGGTGTAACAGGAAGACACTGTATAAATAATTTTAATTTTATACTAAAGGACATAATTTCTAATGATACAGATATTTATGTTAACCTTTCAGACAATCTAAAATTTTCAGATACTAATATTTACGGTGGGTCAAAAAAATTTTTTTTAGACTACTTACTTAAAGAAACAAAAAAAACAACAGACATAAAAGGTTATTTTTTTGAAAATCAAGTTGCCAATGCTACCTTAAAAGCTGTATCAGATGGTATGAGTTTATCAAAAATTCCTGTATACCCAAACATAGAGGGATATCTAGGAACTAATGGGAAAAAATATAAACAAAATATATTTAAAATGATTAAACTATTTTTTTTTAGAAAGTTAAAAATATATTTTTTTAATCATAAAAAATATTAAAGAACATGAAAAAGATTCAAATTTTTAAACTTAAGTCTTATACTAAGAAAAGTGGGAAATTGGTTCCAATTAACTTTAATCATGAATTTCCCATAAAGATAAAAAGAATATTTTACATTTTTGGCAAAAAAAATCATTATAGGGGTGATCATGCTCACAAAAAATGTAAGCAATTGTTTATACCTGTTTCGGGAAGTATATCTTTAATAATGAAGACGAATAATAAAGAAGAAATAGTCACACTAGATTCTAAAAATGATAAAGCTATTTTAGTTCCAAATTTAGTCTGGTGTAGATTAAAATTTTTGACTAAAAATTCCATTGTATTGGTAGCTTGCGATAGAAAATATGAATTTAAGGACTATATTGATAATTATACTAACTTTAAGAAAATCGAAAAAAATAAATGAAAATTTTAATAACAGGTGCATGTGGCCATATAGGCTCACATTTAATTGAAAATTTACATAAAATTAAAAAAGTTAAAAAAGCAATATTGATAGATAATCTAAAATCTAATCGATATAATTCTTTATTTAATGTTGACAAAAAAAATAAAGTTGAATTTTATCTTAAAGATTTAAGTGACAGTAAATCTTTAGATCAATTTAAAAATATCAGTATTATTTTTCATTTTGCCTCAATGACCAATGCAGAAAAAAGTTTTGGAAAAGAAAAAGAAATGTATTCAAATAATCTTAATTGTTTAAATACTGTAGTTAAGTTTTGTGAAAAAACAGGAGCAAAATTAATTCACCTTTCTTCTACTAGTGTTTATGGAAAACAAACTGATTTGGTTGATGAAACATGTGAAAAAAAATATTTAAAACCACAAAGTCCTTATGCTAAAATAAAAATACTTGAAGAAAATATTTTAAAAAAAAAAACTAAATCAATAAAATTTAACACTTTTAGATTTGGGACAATCGCAGGGGTTTCTAGAGGTATTAGATTTCATACTGCAGTTAATAGTTTTTGTTTAAATGCTGCTATAGAAGAAAAAATAAAAGTATATAAAACTGCACTCAATCAATATAGGCCATACTTAACTCTAAATGATGCCTTTAAATTATTTAAATTTTGTGTAGAACATGATTTCTTTGAAAATGATGTTTTTAATGTTGTTTCAAATAATTTTACCGTTAATCAAATACTTGAAAAAATAAAAAAATTTAAAAAAAATATTAGAATAAATTATGTTAATTCTCCGATTATGAACCAACTTTCTTACCATGTTGATAAATCTAAATTGTCTAAACGGGGACTAGTCCTTAATTCAGATCTAAATTTTGAAATTAATGATACCTTAAATTTATTTAAAAATATAAAAAAATGAAATGTAAAATAACTAGTTCTAAAATGAGTCCTTTTATGTCTTTTGGAAAAATGCCTATAGCTAATGGTTTTTTACAAAAAGAAAATTTTAAAAATGAATTTTTTTTTGATCTTGAAGTTGGTTTTTCAGAAAAAATTTGTTTATTTCAACTAAAAGACCATCCGACACCAGAACAAATGTTTAATGAAAATTATCCTTTTTTTACTGGCAGTTCTCAAGCTATGAAAGCTCATTTTAAAGAATATGCAGATTTCATTAAAAAAAACTTTATAAAAAACAATTCTAAAATTATTGAAATAGGTTCTAATGATGGAACTTTTTTAAATAATTTTAAAGATAGTAATATTGAATATATTGGTTTTGAACCTTCATCAAATGTGGCTAAAATAGCCAACCTAAATGGAATTAATACTTTAAATCAATTCTTTGGTCTGGAGTCATTGGATTTAATAAAAAAATTTCACCACCAAACAAATGTTATTTTTGCCGCTAATGTGATTTGTCATATTCCAAAACTTGTTGAATTAATTAAAACTGTCGATCAACTACTATCTAAAGATGGTGTATTTATTTTTGAGGAGCCTTACCTTGGGTCAATGTTTGAAAAAACATCATATGATCAAATTTATGATGAGCATATATTTATGTTTTCTGCGACTTCTGTAAAAAAAATATTTAATATGTATGACTTTGAATTAACTGATTTAGTTAAACAAGAGACTCATGGTGGCTCAATGAGATACATAATTTCTAGAAAGAATGCTAGAGACATTAATAAGAATGTTAAAGTAATATTGGATAATGAAAAATTTAACAATCTTGATAATATTGAGTCTTGTAATGTGTTTAAAAAAAATTGTGAAGCTTCAAAATTAAAACTTAATAATACTTTAAAAAATTTTATTTCCGATGGTAAAAAGATTGTTGGTTATGCTGCTACATCAAAAAGCACAACAATACTAAATTATTGTGGGATAGATTCTAATATTATAGAATACATTTGTGATACAACCAAAGAGAAGATTGGAAAATATTCACCTGGAATGCATATACCAATTGTCTCTATAGATCACTTTAGAAATGATAATCCTGATATTGCTTATTTGTTTGCCTGGAATCATAAGGAGGAGATTTTAAAAAAAGAAAAAAAATTTTCACAAGAAGTTGGCAAATGGATTTCTCATGTTACCTTATAAAAATGATTAAAAGTTGGGATTATCAGAACGAATATACTTATCTTAAAAAAGATATTCTTAAATCTATAGACAGAGTTCTAAAAAGTGGAACTTTGTTTTTTGGAAATGAACTAAATAAGTTTGAAAAAAAATTTTTAAAAACTAACAATTCTAAATATGGAATAGCTGTAGCAAGTGGTACTGATGCCATTTATCTTTCTTTAAAGGCTTTGGATATTGGTCCAAATGACGAAGTGATAACAGTAGCTAATACTGCCATACCCACTGTATCTGCCATTAGAAATACAGGTGCATCGGTTAAGTTTATCGACACAAGAAGTGATTACTTAATGGACCCTAATAAATTAGAAAAAGCTTTATCAAAAAAAACAAAAATTATAATTCCAGTTCATTTGTATGGACAATCTTGTGAGATGGATAAAATACTCAAAATAGCAAATAAGTATAAAATTAAAGTTATTGAAGATTGTGCTCAAGCTCAAGGCGCTATCTATGATAAGAAAAGAGTTGGAAATATGGGTATTACAGGTTGTTTCTCATTTTATCCAACAAAAATACTGGGTGCTTACGGAGATGGTGGATTCATAACAACTAACAACAAAAAAATTTATCAGAAACTGAGAAGATTAAGATTTTATGGAATGGAACAAATTAATCCCAAAAAATGGTGGAATAATAAATACTTTGCTGTTGAAAATGGGACAAACTCAAGATTGAGCGAAATTCAAGCAGCTATTCTAAATATTAAAATAAAATATTTAAAAAGATCTATAAAAAGAAGAAGAGAGATAGCTAAAATGTACAACAATGGTATTAAAAATAAAAATATCATAAAACCACTTGAAAACAAAAATAACTTTCACGTTTATCATCTTTACGTTGTTGCTCATGAAAATAGAAAATCAATTTTAACAAAAATGAAAACAAATAATATTAATCTCGGTATTCAATATCCATACCCACTCCATAAGATGAATGCATATAAAGATGCTACCTTTAAAAACTTAAATAATACGGAAAATTTAACTAAAAAAATATTTTCCTTACCAACCTACCCCTCGATAGAAAATTATAAAATAAATAAAATTATTGAAATACTAAATAAAGCCTAGGTTATTTTTCACTTGCATCAAAAAAAGACCACGGCCAGTTTAATGTTTTAGTATATTTATTAAACCAGAAAGATAGGTATCTCTCTGCTAGATACGCGTATAATCTTTTGGTATCATAGCCTTTTAAATCATCAAACCCAAATTCACTTTCGCACCTAGAAAGCCAAGAAAATAATACATTAAACCACTTATCTAAAATCTCAGGTTTTGTAATTAGCATAATATGTGGGTTGTATGAGACTGAATTATTTACATATTTTAAGAATTCATCTTTGTCCTCTTCATTTATTAGATTTATAGCTTTGTTAAGATTTCCATAACCATGATGCATATCAAAGTGAAATGCTAAAGATTGTTTTTGTTCATTAAAAAAAATTTCTGGTTTTTTTAAAATAGATCTGAAACCTCTTTTTATCATTTTCATTTTTTTAACTTTATTAACACTAATAGGTTCACAAATAATAGATTCAAATTTATTCCATTCATTCGGGACTTCTTCTAATAAATGGTTTTTAAGATTGGCTTTATTAAGGTTTATTTTTTTGGAATCTTTTTTTAACCAAAAACGTCTTTTTTGGCAAAATCCAACCCAATTTGAATCATTTAAATTGAGTAAATTTTTCCAGTACCAATAATGAAATGTTAATTCAGAATAATATTTTTCTTTAAAAAATATATTTTCTTTATTATCACATCTAATATAATTTTTTGGGGCTTCTTCAGTACCAACCCATCCCAAGTCATAGCTAAAATTTTCCAGTAAATCTAAGCGCTTGTTAGTTACACAATATATCTTTAAATTACTCATTTTAAGAAGTTATATATTTTAAAACTTTTTATCTATTTTTGTTAAAATTTTTTTTAATTTTAATGTATTCATAGAAGAGTCAAATGGGACTCCTATATTCATATTTTTTTTTAAAAAGGCCTTTTTTACTGATTTATTATCTTTAATAGCAAAGTCATAAACTGATTGTATTTTTCCCCCAATATTTATGATTCCTTTTTGATTTAATAACTTAAAAAGTATGTTGGCAACTTCTTCTTGATAAATAAAATTATTTTTGACATTTACAAAAGCTACTTTGTGTACGAAAGGCTTTTCTGTCATACATACTCTTAATATAAGAGAATTCTTATATAGATGTACAGCTGCTTCACCACCTAGTTTAGACCAAGCATAACTATTTCCCGGTAGCACACTATGTGTTTCAAGATAGTTACCTTTTTTTCCAGGATAAACATAACTTGTAGAAAAATAGATTAATTTAATATTTTTTTTTGCACATGCCTTAGTAATATTTGATGTTCCTATAATATTTAGATCAATACTCTTCGCTATATTCTTATCATGAATTTTCATAGGCCTAGATAGTCCAGCCAAATGAACTAAAATTTTAGGTTTTTTTTTGTTTAGATATTTTAGAATATTTTTATAATCTAAAATATTAAGTTGTTTTTTATCAGGGAAAAAAACAATGTCTTTAGTCTTTATTTTTTTTAATAGACTTCCAAAACGTCCTGAACCACCAGTTACAACAATTTTTTTTGCCATATTAAATCAATTTTTTAATATCTTGTAAGTTTAAGCCATTTTTATCTTTTTGGGAAATTATAGGTTTTTTAATCGGCCATTTTATTCCTAATTCTTTATCTTGCCAATCTAATGTAGCCTCACTTTTGGGATTTCTGTATTCAGAACACTTATAATTAATTGTACAATTTTGTGACAAACATAAAAAACCATGCGCAAAACCTTTTGGTATATAAAAAGAGAAATTTGACTTATCAGTTATAATAATAGAATAGTGTTTTCCAAATGTTTTAGAGTTTTTTCTCAAATCTACAGCAACATCAAATATTTTTCCATGTGTAACTGTAATTATCTTAGCTTGTGATTTTTTTGTTTGGATGTGCAATCCTCTTAATACATTTTTTTTTGAAAATGACATTACATCAAAAACAAAATTGATTTTTTTTATTAATCTATTTTGATATACTTCCTTTAGATAACCTCTTTTATCTTTATATATTTGAGTTTTTATAATTTTTAGATCTTTAATTTTTGTATTTATTAACTTCATAAATTTTATTTTTTAACTTATCTTCAATATATTTTTTATATACTTACAAGATTTTTATAACATTAAAATCTTCTATCAATGTTTTTATATTAAATCATAAAATAATATTAAAGAGTTATTATTAGAAAGCATTTAAAATTTGATAAATATTGAAAATTCAATATGATTTATAAACTTCTAATGGTAAATAAACTTTTTAATTAAATTTCATCTATTTTGGGGTATAGATTAATTTAAAAATGCTATTTAAAATGAAAAATAAGATTTTAAAAAAAATTATAGGTATATTTGGATATAGATTAATTGAAAAAAGACTTTTCAAAAATAATAGGACATTATCTAAACACACGTCATTTAATATTAAAAAGATATTAGAAGCTATTTTTGCAAACAATAAAATTGAGGAATTAATTCAAATTGGTGCCAATGATGGTGTATCATTTGATGAGTTAAATTTTTTTATTAAAAAATATAAGACTAAAAGTTTACTTGTTGAGCCTATAAAAAATAATTTTAACTTATTAAAAAAAAATTATAAAGATTCAAACAACATAAGCTTTGAAAATTCAGCAATTTCGATTAATAATGAAATATCGTATCTATACAAAGTTAATCCTAAATATATTCACAAATATGGTTCACATATACCTGCCATTCCATCATTTAATAAAGATCATTTAATTAACCATGGTGTTAAAAATAAACATATAGTCTTTGAGAAAGTAGTCTCTCTATCAATACTTGATTTGATTAATAAACATAAATTTAATACTTTAGATTTACTATTTATTGATTGTGAAGGTTACGATGGAAAAATCGTACTTGATTTTTTATCTACTGTTAAAATGTCTCCAATAATAATTTTTGAGTTTGTCCATATAGACAATGAGTTTTTTGAAAAAGTCCTAAATAAACTATTGGATAAAAATTATCTATTTATCTCTGTAGATGAAAATGTTGTGTGCTACCCAAAATCTAAAAAAATAAACATTAACCTCAATAAAAATTAATTATTTTTTTCTTAAATATTTTTTTTCAAACTTTTTCATCATCTTATATAATCTTAGATTTCTAATTATATTTTTAAATTTTTCATTATTCTTGTTTGTGTCATTATTAAAACCAATTCTATTTTTGAAGTATGTTTTGTTTTTAATATGGTTTTTATCTATATCTTCTGCAGGTCTTCCATTTGAAAAATAATATAGTGCGATTGATTTTCTAGATTGATCCGAAGGACAGGTCACCGCATCTGGGTGCCCATGATTGCTAAAATCATTTGTTGAAAATATTACCATTTTATTAAATGTAGGTAATATTTTTTTTTTACATTCTAACATGTCTTTATCCCATAACTCTAAATGTCCACCATATTGTTCTTTCCAATTTTTATTCAAATAAATCAATACATTTATTCTTCTGTCTAATTTTAATGATGGGTGACGGCTAAAATCTGTATGAACTTTTAAAACACCACCCTTTTTTATTTCATGAAGACCGCCACCATTTAATTGGGGGTCACAAATTAATTTTTCATTTATAGATGTTAATTTTTGTAAAAATTTTAAATAAGAATCAGAATTTAAAAAATCAAAAAGTTTTTTAATAGAATCAGGAAAATTTGCATAATTATTATTTGCATATTTAATTTCGTTTTTATTCATGTATTTTTGTGAGGTTTTCAATTCAGACAAATCTGGAAAATCTGATAAGACTTGGCTCAAATAATTTTCATCAAAAAAATTTTCTATTACAATGCTTGGAAAAGGTGTGTTTTTATTGTAAGTTTTAAACTGTTTTTTTGCAATTAAATCTAAGTTTTGATTATTTGTTGATAGAATTTTATTTATATTCATTAATTTAATAATTTATACAATATATTTATATAAATATAATAATTTTACAAGTGATGAAGATTAACAATTAAAAAATAATTTTTATTAAATTATCCACTCCTTGAATTCATTTAAATTTTGTAAGATATATTCAGGAAATGAATTATCTATAGTTATCTTTTTATAAATATGTTTTCTATTAAAAAGGTCCCTGTAACTCTCAATTTTCTCTTTAATATTTTTAATATTTAAAAATTCATCTTTTGTTAAATTTTCACCGTAGTCCCATTGAGTGGCTGCTAAACTCTTTAATTTTTTGGATATTTGCTCAGGCGTTAATAGATAATTAAAATGCCATCCACCATTTTCGATTAAAGTAACATCAGTTTCTTTATCTATTCTCCAGAATGGATATTTAGAATTTTTTGCTAGAATTTCTTGTCTCAGCCAATCAATGGATTTTAAATCTTTTTTTTTACAAATTCTTGTTCCTTCCCATGGACTCTCATATTGATTAAATAGATTAATTTTATATGTGTACATATTTTGGATGAATATTGCATATTTCTTTTCTATTTTAATATTTTTTAGCTTTTTAGGATTGGGTATTTCATCAGGATCTGAAAACATAATCAAATCATTTTCATCTGCATGTTTTAATCCTTGAAATATATATTCCCTTTGGAATGCTTGATTTTCCCATGGTATATTTTTTGAAGGGAACTTATCTTCTAAAATTAAATGATTTATTTTATTTTTAAATTTTGGAAAAATATTTTTATCGAAATTTATGCTTTTTTCTAAGCCTCTGTGATCATATCTAGATTCACATACTATAAATTGATCAACAACATCATCTAAAATATTAAATCTTAATTCCGCTTGAAGGTTTTCTTGAAAAAAAGTTATACAATCATAAATTTTATTTTTCATTTTATTTTAGCCATTCTTGTATTATGCTCATGTTAACCAAGCTATCTTCAAAAGTCATTCCTGGAAAATCAGGTTTTTTTTTACCTGCTAAAATGTTTTTACTTAGAAAATCTATTTCATAAAAATAAATATTTTCTTCAGCTTCAATTGTTATCTCTTTATCTGTTTCTTTAATAATCTTCAAAATTGATGGTTTTCCATGCCATGTATCTTCTATTATTATTTTTCCATTACTACCAATTATCTCTGTTTTTTTTCCTAGGTTCTTAGTAAATGAAGCTCCTATATATGAGGTAAAATTATTATCAAATTTTATTTCTGCGTAAGAGTCTACATCCACTCCTGTAACAGCATATTCTTTTTTTTTATTTATCAATTTTACATTATTAATATCAATTTTTGAAATCAAGGAGGCTAACAAAATGCTAAGGGATACTGTATAGCAGCCTAAATCTAGTATAGCGCCTCCACCTAACTCTTTGTTAAAAAGTCTGTTATTTACATTAATTTTTTTTTTTCTCTTTATTCCAAAAAAGTTTTTTTTTGATAAAATGTCTTTTCCAAAATATGTTTTCATCGAAACAATATCGCCAATTATTTTGTCATTTATAAGATCAATGACTTTTAATATTTGAGGATGGTATCTATACATAAATGCTTCTGCAAAAAAAATATTTTTTATATCATAATCTTTATTAATATTTTCTATTTCAGAAAAATTTAATGTTGCTGGTTTTTCTACTAGAATTTTTTTATTATTTTCAATGCACTTTAATATCCATTTATGATGTAAGGAATTTGGTAATGCTATATAAATTATATCAATTTCTTTACATTTTAACAAATCTTCATAATTGTTAAAACAATAGTTTTCTTCTATTTGAAAACTACTTTTAAAGTTTTCTAATTTTGTAAGTTCTTTGCTTGCTACCCCTTTTAATCTAGCATTATTTGAAAATTTAAAACCACCTGCAAATTGTAAAGCAATTGCTCCTAATCCAATAATTCCCCAATTTACCTTTTTCACAAATTATTCCTTTTTGATTTTTAGAACTCCTATAAATGCTTCTTGTGGGATTTCTACTTTGCCAAACTGTTTGCCTCTTGCCTTACCTTTTTTTTGTTTGTCTAATAATTTTCTTTTTCTATCTCTTGCCCCACCCCCATGAATTTTGGTTAGAACATCTTTTTTAAATCCCTTAATTGTTTCTCTTGCAATAATTTTTCCACCTATAGCAGCTTGTACTGGAATCATAAAGTTGTGTCTTGGGATTAAATCTTTTAATTTTTCACATACTTCTCTTCCAACAGTTTGCGCAAAATCTTTATGAACCATCATTGACAATGCATCTACTGGCTCCGCGTTAACTAATATCCCTAGTTTAACTAAATCACCTTCTCTATGATCTATAATATCATAATCAAAACTAGCATATCCGCTTGTCATAGACTTTAATCTATCATTAAAATCAAATACAACTTCATTCAATGGAATTTCATAACTTAAAACAGCTCTATTTCCTGAATAGCTTAAATTAGTTTGCACGCCTCTTTTATCTTGGCAAACTTTTATTATTGCCCCAAGATACTGATCTGGAGTAATAATTGTCGCTTTGATCCATGGTTCCTCAATAAGTTTAATATGTGTTGGTTCTGGTAAACTCGATGGATTCTGTAATTCTATTATTTCTCCTTTATTTAAATGAACTTTATAAACTACACCCGGAGTAGTAGTGAGTAAATTTATATCAAATTCTCTTTCTAGTCTTTCTGTTATAATTTCTAAATGTAGTAATCCTAGAAAACCACACCTAAAACCTAACCCTAGTGCAGAAGAAGATTCTGCTTCATAAGAAAAACTTGCATCATTTAATTGTAATTTACCAAGACCATCTTTCAATTTTTGATACTCAGAGCTATCTACTGGAAATAAACCACAAAATACAACTGGCTTACTCGGCTTAAAACCTGGTAGAGCTTCCTTAAGTGGGTTGTTTGCATCACAAATCGTGTCTCCAACTTTTGTTTCTGATAAAACTTTTATGCCTGTTGTTATAAAACCAATTTCTCCTGCGTTTAATTCCTTAATATCTGTAGCTTTAGGCGTAAACACTCCAACTTTTTCGATTACGTACTCTTGATTAGTCGACATCATTTTAATCTTTATATTTTTTGAAATTTTTCCATTAATAACTCTCACTAAGATGACAACACCTAAATAAGTATCATACCAACTATCAACTAATAAACATTTTAGAATTTCATCTTTTTTACCTTCTGGGCCTGGTAATGATTTAATGATTTGCTCTAAGATATCCTCTATGCCTTCTCCTGTTTTTCCTGAACACGCTATTGCATTCTCTGTATCAATACCAATGACATCTTCTATTTGTTGTTTTGTTTTTTCTAGATCTGATGCTGGTAAGTCAATTTTATTTAAAACAGGCACTATTTCATGATTAATATCTAGTGCTTGATAGACGTTTGCTAATGTTTGTGCTTCTACGCCTTGTGTACTATCAACAATTAAGATTGACCCTTCACAAGCATACAAAGATCTACTAACTTCATAACTAAAGTCTACATGGCCTGGTGTATCAATAATATTTAAAATATAATCCTTACCATCTTTTGCCTTATAGTTTAATTTAACAGTTTGAGCTTTGATTGTTATTCCTCTTTCCCGCTCTATGTCCATAGAGTCTAAAACTTGTGCCTTCATTTCTCTTTCTGTAAGACCACCGCATTTATGAATTATTCTATCTGCTATGGTAGATTTTCCATGATCTATATGCGCAATTATGGCAAAGTTTCTGATGTTATTAATAGTGCTCATATTTAAGATCTTATTTTTGCACCAATCTTTTCTTCTACAGTGGAGATTATAAGTTGATTTATTCTATCTAAATCTTCATCTTTTAAAGTTTTTTCTGAAGATTGAATTATAACATTTAATGCAATTGATTTTTGTCCTTCAGGAATACTATCTCCTTCGTAGACGTCAAATACTTTTACAGCTTTAATTAAATCTTTATCTACATTCGAAATTATTTCTATTAATTCCTTTACTTGAAAGTTTTTATTTAAAACAAATGCAAAATCTCTTTCTGATTTTTGATAATCAGAATATATATATTGAGTTTTTTGATCATTTAATGATTTTTTAGGTTGCTTAATATTATCCAAAAATATTTCAAAACCAGCTAGAGACTCTGTTTTTATGTCTATTTTTTTTAAAATATTCGGATGAATTTCTCCAAAGAAAGCAGCCACTTTTTCTTTATCTTTATTCAAAAATATTCTTCCTGATTTACCTGGATGGTAATAACTAGGAGTTTTATCATCTATATATAATTTGTTATTGTTAAATCCTGCCTCTACTAAACTCTGTATAACATCTTGTTTCACATCAAAAACATCAACTAATCTATCCTTTTCCAACCAATTTAACCTATTAATTTTACCTGCGCGAAGTCCACAGACTACTGTCTCTTGCTGACCCGGCTGTCCTCCTAGAAATACTGGTCCAATCTCAAATAACGAAATATCTTTGAAACCCCTATCCAGGTTTTTACTAAGATAAATAATTAAATTAGAGAAAATAGAATTTCTCAAAACATTAAGATCAGAGCTTATCGGATTTACAATATTAATTTCTTTTTTATCCTCTAAAAATAACTGATTAATTGTAGAGTCTGTGAAAGACCAAGTTATAGATTCTAAATATCCTTTTGACGCCATGGATCTCTGAAGAAAGTGGAACAATCTTTGTTTGTTATTCAATGTTGGTTTGTTTCTACTTTTTTCTGGTTCTATAATTTCGATCTTGTCATACCCGTGAATTCTTACTAATTCCTCAATAATGTCTATTTCTTGTTCAATATCAGGTCTCCAAGATGGGACTTTTAAGGTCAATAATCTTTGATTTTTTTTAATTTCAAATCCAAGATCATTTAGAATCTTGATTATTTCTTTTTGCTGAATATTAAATCCTGCTATTTTCTGAAATGATGATATTTCAAATTTTATTATTTTGTTTTTATTATTTTCAGTCTTTTGAATATCAAATTTACTGACTTCGCCACCACAAATCTTTTTAATTAATTCAGCTGCTCTTTGAAGACCCTGTTCTATTGATAAAGGATCAATGCCTCTCTCAAATCTGAATTTTGCATCAGTATCTATATTTAAAATTTTAGAAGTTTTTCTAATTGATCTTGGGTTAAAATAAGCAGCTTCAATTAATACATTT
>Ga0307986_10000798_pt1 | contig 23237 bp, 19 predicted proteins | sample EllFjometageno82_FD_203170 | JGI IMG/M metagenome (GOLD analysis project Ga0307986, IMG submission 203170) | Marine microbial communities from Ellis Fjord, Antarctic Ocean - #82 | ecosystem: Environmental > Aquatic > Marine > Unclassified | place: Southern Ocean | collected 2014-10-09
AACCATTTCCAGCCCATTCACCAACCTTAACGTTCTTTTTATTAGCCACAACCTTTCTTGGCATAATTCCATTCGTTGTTTTGATAAAATTATTTAGTACGTCGGGTTGATTGAAATTAGTTGTGTTTTTACTCTTTTTAGAATAGACGACTTTGCCCTTGCAATCTAATAAAGAGAGCTGAAGTTTTGAATTTGTAAATCCTGTAACTCCTCTTTTGTAATTTATTTTTGCGATTAAAATATTACAAGGATTTTGTTTTGCATCATTTGGTAATGATGAGTCAAAGTCTAAAACAATAAAGCCTTTTTGATTGAATATTTCTCCTGCAATGCTAGTTATATCAATACCATAATCATTAGAGACAAGCTTTATATATTTATAATCGCTGAATGATTGCCCAAAAGACACGACAGGAACTAACAGTAAAAGAAGAAGTAGCTTTTTCATAATATCTAATTTATAAATACAATATACAAAACTGATTTTAAAGCTTGTAAATAAAGCAAGGGGTATTGATGCTTTGTAACCCACACTTTAGCAGTTGCTCTAGTTGGGGTATTATTTGAACCCTATTATTGAGTGAAAACTAAAGGCTTATTATCCCTTATTTTCTTTTATTTGCAGTGAAGGTTTACGAAAACATGTACGAAAAATAGCTAAGGCTATATAGGCATTGTGTTTGTCACATTCTGTATCGGGAAATAAATAAGATCGACATAGTATAAATGTTTGGCTAAACCAAAGATTATCTCTAAGAATTCTCCTTACTCAAATTGATAATTTAAAAAATGTTTGTCTATAGCTTTCCCTTTTCTTTTGAGCTAACCTTTTGGAGCGCTCAATATAGCTCAATCTAACTGTCAAATATGTGTCTTTTTAAAATAGTATAAAGTGTATGAGAAGTACTATCTTTATTAAAGATAAAAATCTCTAAGCAGGTCTTAATATGGGTTTAATAAAAAATGTATTCAGGAAAATTGACCTGATAACCAAACCACTTCATACTTATAAAACACCAATTTTCCCGTATTATCATACGGTGTCAAATAATAACCTTAATCATATTGAGGGACTCTTCAATTATAAGAATGAAGAAGAGTTTATTAAGGATTTAGATTTCTTATTGAGTACCTATAATGTTTTGAATCCGAATGATTTGGTAGAGTGCATTCAAACTGGGAAATCAATACCAGAAAATTCATTTGTACTCTCGTTTGACGATGGACTTTCTGAGGTATATCACAACATTGTTCCAATTTTAAATAAGAAAGGAATTACTGCAGTATTCTTCATTAACAATAGATATATTGATAACACTAAACTTTTCTATAAGCATAAGATTTCTTTAATTGTTCAAGAACTTAAGGATGCTACAAATACTGAGATTTTAAAAAAGATTAAGGACGTATTAAAGAAGAATGATTTGGATTTTGGTGATCCCATTAAATCAGTTAAATCCCTATTTTTTAAAGATCAGATAATCTTAGATGAACTTCTGAGTTTGATTGGCGTTGACGAAAAAGAATTTTTAAAAATACAGAAGCCATACCTTACTATTGAACAACTAAAAGCCATTAAGCAGCAAGGACATCTGATCGGTGGACATACGGTTAATCACTACCCCATGGATAAACTTAGTTTGGATGAACAAGTCATAGAAATCATTGACTCTGTCAATTGGGTAAAGGAGCACTTGGGCGAAAAAAAAAAGCTATTTTCTTTTCCGTTTTCAGATTCAAGTGCAAGTATGAAGCTCTTTGAAAGAGTGTTTGTTCAGATACCTGAATTGATTTGCATGGGAAACGCTGGAATGACAAAGGACTTCTCAGCAAGAATGATCCAAAGATTTTCACTGGAGAAGGAGAAACGTGGAGATGTTGAGGTACGAACGAACATTGCATACGGGAAGTATCTCTCTTTAATTGGTAAAGGAACTGTAAAACGCAAGAAAGAATGAATTTCCATATCAGAGAAGTAAGAAAACGTGAATTGCCCAATATTTTAGAAGATAAGGCCGTTTGGGATAATAGTTTTCTAATAGGGACTCCCCACAGATTATTAGCTCACTTAAACAATCCTAAGGTTGGTGATGATGATATTGCACTATTAATTACTTTTTTAGACAATAAAATTATTGGATATATGGGTATTTATATAGATCACATCCATATTGGAGAGGAAATTCAAAAAATTGGATGGTTATCGACTTGGTGGCTTCATCCAAGTACCGCTAGAAAGGGGATAGGAAAAGAGATGTTGAAAAAAATGTACGATTTGAATCATGGCAAAATAGGTATTTCTCAATTTACTCCAAGTGCAAAGCGAGTGTATGACAAGTCAGGATATTTTTATTATCTCAAAAAACTGGAAGGGTGTAAAATTGACCTAAGCTTTAATCTAGGGTATCTTTTACCTGCATATCGAAGTTATTTAAAAAGCATGACCCCAATTTTTCGATTTGCTGACACTGTTTTTAATGCGTTTAATAGTGTACGTTTAGGGAAGGCTTACAGACTTTACGAAAAATCTTTAGAGCATATTTCGATTGATTATTTAACGTATATAGATGATAAGACCAGAGCTTTTCTTTCAGATAAACAGAAGAATAACCTTACTCAAAGAGATGGCGATTTTTTCCAATATATTAAAACCTTTCAATGGATTGAAGAAGCCCCTTTGTTGGATTTGGTGAACAATAATTACTCGTTTTCCGGATACAACAAGAATTTCAACATATATCTAGTGAAAGTTGAAAATGAGAACTCAGAAATAATAGGATTTGTTTCTCTATTGAGGAAGGATCACGAGCTCAAAGTTTTGCAAGTATTCTATGAAAATGAGAAGCATCCAATAATCGCAAAAATGATTATAATGCATGGAATCAAGTTAAAGATTAAGACGATAATTACCTACGATGAAAAAATTTCGAATGAATTTAAGCAGTTGAAAAAATCTAGGATTCGTTACAAGAAAAAGACAAGAGAATCAATTATTTCTAAAGCGTATGGAGAGATTGATTATAGTAAATTTGATTTTCAATATGGTGATGGAGATTGCTCTTTTGCTTAGTGTGGAATGGATTAGGATCCTAATTTAAAGCTTGATCCGAAAGACAGGGTAGAATTATTAATTAAGCCAATGCCCTTCATTTGTCCTAAGGTCAAAAGTGAGAATTACAATTTGAATGAACCACTAGATTTTGATTTTTAATGCTAGATTCAATAAACTTTATAATTTCCCCAACATTGCTAAATTCAGATGCTCTTTTTTTATAATAAATTATTTTTTGTAGACTCAAGCTTGTTTTCTAATTCATCGTCTAATTCATGATAAAAATCAATTCCAGTCAATGCTTCAATTGAATCAACTGTTACGACGTACTTTTCTCTTGACTCAATTTTTTTGTTTGGCATTAAATAAGCAAACATCTTTTGATTCTTGGCATCATAAATTATTTTATAAAACTGATCCGGTACAGACACGTTGTTGTTGCCTATTTTTTAAGATCTGCTGAATTTAAAACCCCACGTGTAGTAATATACAGTTCTGATTTTTTGGCTAAATCTCTTGCGTGTTCTTCAAGTTTTTTCCAAACTACCTGATTAAATTTTGGTTTTTGAGGGGATATGTTTGACATGTAAGCAGCTTCTTTCACCGAGGCAAAATCCATCTTCATATCTGCAGCAGGAACAAGGTGCCCCCTGTCAAATCCTGAGTTAGTGTAATCACTAGTTTTTGCAGACCCTGTTGAAACCTTTCGATCAATTGTGTAGTTTTTTTTCCTAGGGATCTCTCCCTTTAGCATTGTAGAATTAAGTTTATAATGAACCCATTCTGCTTGTTCATGTTCTTCTAAGTAGGATAAGGAGTAATAAGTGTGTTCAACAACCACTCCGTTAGAACTAGGCGTAAATTTAAGTTGCCCAAATGAAAATATAGGAACTAACAGCAAAAGAAGAATTAGCTTTTTCATAATATCTAATTTATCAATACAATATACAAAACTGTTTTCAAATCTTGTTTTTTAGAGTTGCTAAGCTGATTTTGTGCTTAGAGAGAAGGATTGGTTAGATAATATACCCATTTGAGCAGCATAGTCCCAAAAGGAAAATGGATTTAAATTGAGAGGGTGGGGTTAATATTGAAACTTTTAGGCTGAATTTTTTAGGCTTTATAATGCTGGCCGTACAATAATCGTACAAATATATAAATAAAAAACCCTAACATATTGATTATAAATATATTAGGGAATCGTTTTGCGGAGAAAGAGGGATTCGAACCCCCGGAGGTGTGACCCTCAACAGTTTTCAAGACTGCCGCATTCGACCACTCTGCCATTTCTCCTGTGCGGTTGCAAATATACATTCCTTTTTGAACTAATAAAATTTTTAAAACTTTATATTGATCTTTTTTTAATACTAAAATTAATATCTTCATTTAAAACTTGACAATGAACGATATACTTCAATATGGACTTCTAATTATTGTTGGAATGTTGGCCGGAGTAATTAATACTTTAGCAGGCGGAGGCTCTTTATTAACACTACCGGTTCTTATTTTTATGGGTCTTCCTCCTAATGTTGCAAATGCTACTAATCGAATTGGAATTGCTTTTCAAGCTTTAATAGGAACTGCGGGTTATCGGTCAAAAGGAGTTTCAAATTTCCCGTTTAATATTTACTTAGGCATTTCTGCTTTAATTGGATCATTAATTGGGGCTCAAATTGCAGTTGACATAAAAGGAGAAACCTTCAATAAATTGCTTGCTATTATCATGTTGTTTGTTGTTACTATTATTGTTTTTAAACCCAAAGTATCTTCATTGCAATTAGCAGAACGACTAACAGGTAAGTATTTGTTTTATGCAATTATAGGCTTTTTTTTTATTGGTGTTTATGGCGGGTTTATAAATGCTGGTATTGGCTTTGTTATAATTTTATTTTTAAATAATGTAAATCGGTTGTCTCTCATAAAAACAAATGCAACCAAAGTCTCTTTGGTCTTTATTTACACCTGTGGTGCCTTAGCACTATTTGCTTACAACGGTAAAGTAGATTGGTCTACTGGTTTTATTTTAGCAATAGGAACATCATTAGGGGCATGGTGGTCCAGTCGATGGTCTGTCGATAAAGGGGAGGGGGTTATTAAAATAGCCATGGTTATAATGGTTAGTTTAATGTCAATAAAGTTATGGTTCTTTTAGTTTAGTAGTTAATATACTCCATAATTTCTAGTCCATAGCCTGTAATTCCTACCCGTGGTCCCTGATTCGAGTTTGTGATTACTTTGAGTTTACTGATTCTTAAATCATGAAGTATTTGGGCGCCGATGCCAAAATCTTTGTAATCCATTTTCATTTGAGGTACTTTGTGATGTTCTCCTTGAAGTTGAATGGCAGTTAATTCGGTTATTCTTGCGAGTAAGTTTTCTGATTGTTGAGCTTGATTTATAAAAATAACAGCGCCTTTACCTTCCGAATTTATTAATCCAAAAATATCATCTAAATAAGATTGTAAGTAATTTTTACCGTTGTTAGATCCGGCTAACATACTCAAAATATCATTATTGATCTGAGAAGAGTTAATACGCGTAAGAACACCTTCGCTTTCATCCCATGTTCCTTTGGTTAGGGCTACATGAACTTGGCTGTTTGTGGTTTGTTGGTATGCTCTTAATCTAAATTCTCCAAAACGAGTTTGAATTTCTGTATCAGCTCGCTTTAGAATTAAACTATCATGCTGCATTCTGTAAGAAACTAAATCTTCGATAGAAACCAATTTCAGATTAAATTTATCAGCAACTTCTAGCAATTGTGGAAGCCTAGCCATGGTTCCATCTTCATTCATTATTTCGACAATTACTCCAGCGGGTTTCATTCCTGCTAAACGAGCAAAGTCAATAGCAGCTTCTGTATGTCCTGTTCTTCTAAGTACGCCGCCTTCTTTAGCAATTAACGGAAAGATATGTCCAGGTCTAGATAGTTGGTGTGGTTGGGTAGCGGCGTCTGTTAAAGCAGATACAGTTTTGGATCGATCGCTTGCCGATATTCCAGTTGAAACTCCATTTCCTTTTAAGTCTACAGAAACTGTAAACGCTGTTTCTAATGGATCTGTGTTGTTATCTACCATGCGATGAAGATTCAATTCGGCACAACGCTTTTCGGTCAATGGAGCGCAGATTAAACCCCGACCATGGGTAGCCATGAAATTAATCATTTCGGGAGTTATTTTTTCTGCAGCTGCTACGAAATCTCCCTCATTTTCTCTATTGTCATCATCAACTACAATGATAATTTCACCATTTTTAATGGCTTCTATGGCATCTGCAATAGCATCTAATTTATCTTTTGACATTCCTTTATGATTTCTTGAAATATTTATTTTCTTTAATTCTATTAATTAACTTAAGTAGTGGCAGCTGTATTCGGTCAAAGTTAGCGATACCTCCGTCAATAGAAGCTTGTTTAGTTAGGTGTAATGCAAAAACACCAATTATCACAATTGATATCCAACTACCTGCAAAAGGGCTTATGCTGCTGTCTTCCGCTGCATTCTTACCAAAGAGACTGATGTAGTGATAGGAGAGGAATATAAGTATCGCTAAAACTACCGGAAGTCCCAATCCACCTTTTCTAATAATTGCTCCAAGAGCTGCTCCGATTAAGAATAAGAAAAATACACCAAACCCCATTGTGTATTTATCATGGAAAGAGCTCTTGTGCAGGTTGATTAATTTTTGGTGAATAAAAAACACCTTTTTTTTACTCTCAATACTTTGATTGATTCCTTTAACATTCATCAATGTAGTGTAGAGAACTTGTTTGTATCTAAAATACTTTTCTGCAGTCAGGAAGTTCAACGGATTATTGAAATGATTTACTATTGAATCGTTAACAATGCTGTCTCTTTTTTCGTACTTTAATATGTTTATGCCATTTGTTTTCACAAAGTTATTGGCAAATGACTTTCTAATATCAACATACTTTATTTCTAAAGAATCAATACTAACATCCAGTTCATCTACTTTTTGCATTCTAAAAGTACTTTTATAATCTTCCTTTGTTAGGTCAATATTATTAAATTGAGACAAATCAATATTCATTACATAACGTTCAAAGCTTACTTTACTGTGCGGAATTCTCTTTTTATCTTCTTGCTTTTTAGGATCAACCTCTTCATATCGATTTCCATCGAAAAGAACCAGTTGAAGCTGATCACTAATTTCGGCACTTTTTAATTCCCCTGATTCAGCTTTAATTACTATGTTGTTTTTTAAACTTGGAGTTTTTTCATGGATGAGAACATTTTTTAAAAACCGATCTTCATTTCCATATTTGTCGCTCACCTTAATATTTATCTGTCCTAAATCATTGAATATTCCTTCGGTTATAGCTAAGGCTGGTTTCAATTTGGCTAAATTCCTTCTTAGGTTGAATGATTTTACTTCAGTAAAGGGTATTATGTAATTGGAGAAATAAAAGCTTCCTATTCCTAAGAAAAAGTGAAAAATCACTAGTCCAAGCATCGCCCTTTGTAAAGAAATCCCAGTAGATTTCATAGCGGCAAACTCATAATTTTCCGCAAATGTTCCATAGGTCATTATGGAAGCGAGTAAAACAGATAATGGAAGTACCAATGGAACAAGCTTAGGGGAGTAGTACAATAAGAATTTTAAAATAGTCCCTATGTCAATTCCTTTTCCAGCAAATTCATCTATAAATAACCAAATTGTCTGAATGATAAAGATCAACATTAGAATCACAAAAACACTCAATAAGCGCTGAATGTAGGATACTAAAATATAGCGATCTAAAATTTTCATTTGTTAATTATTGATATAGAAATTAGGGTATTCAGAACTGTTAAATTCAAAATAATCTTCAGGAAGACTTATGTTTTCTTCCTGGTTAATTATCGTTAAGGTAGTCGTTGTTTTATTATTTCCAATTTCAATTAATCTGTAAATAGAGTTTTTAGCGACATCAATCCCTAGTAATAGGTATTGAATGTCTTCGTTTTCTTCTGATGGAATCAATTTAACAAATTGAATATTCCTTCCCATAACTCGTTGACTTATATCCCAATGGTAATCGTAACCTTCTTCATAGAAGCTTAACAATTTAGACGGATTAACACTTATTGTTTCTTCTTCATCTGGAATACTGACCGTGACTTCTTCGTTTTCAGGAACAATTGTATATGTTTTTTTACCATCAAAAAGTTGAATAACTTCCAAAAACTCTAATTTATATTGGTCTCCAGCAAGTGTAACTTTTCCTTCAGTTTCTTGTTTTATCTGCTCTTCTTTATTTTCCAAAACATATTGAAATTCTAAACGAAGATTTTTTTGTTTTTTGATTTCAACGGAAACTTGATTTAATAAATACTTTGCCTGTTCAGGACCTTGAGCTAATGCTACGGTATAGCATCCTAATAAAAGTAAAATAAAACGCATGCGTTGTTGTTTTTGATTATTCATTATTCAATAACTGTTCCAAAGAAGTCAAATCGGGAACTAAAACCTGTCTTGCTTTACTTCCTTCAAAGGGTCCAACTATTCCTGCTGCTTCCATCTGATCTACGATTCGTCCAGCTCTGTTATAACCTAATTTCAGTTTACGTTGAAGTAAAGAAGCGGAACCTTGTTGCGCGGTAACGATTACTTCTGCTGCATCTCTAAATAATGCATCTCGGTCGTTAATGTCAATATCAAAACCTTTAGTTTCTTCACCAATAAATTCAGGAAGTAAATGTGGATTAGCGTAGGCTTTTTGCCCACCTATATATTCTACAATACGCTCTACCTCAGGGGTGTCAACAAAAGCACACTGAATCCTAGTAAGATCATTTCCCTGAGTATAAAGCATGTCCCCTCGACCGATTAATTGATCAGCTCCACCGCTATCTAAAATAGTTCTAGAGTCGATTTTAGAGGTTACTCGAAAAGCAATTCGAGCAGGAAAATTGGCTTTTATAAGTCCTGTAATTACATTTACAGAAGGACGTTGTGTTGCAATGATTAAGTGAATTCCGATTGCTCTTGCTAACTGCGCTAATCGAGCGATTGGTGTTTCTACTTCTTTTCCAGCAGTCATTATTAAATCGGCAAACTCATCTACTACCAAAACAATGTATGGAAGAAAGGCATGTCCATCATCAGGGTTTAATTTGCGTGCCTTAAACTTGGTGTTATATTCTTTTATATTGCGACACATTCCATTTTTGAGCATCTCATATCGGTTATCCATCTCAATGCAAAGTGAGTTTAGTGTATTGATAACTTTAGTGTTGTCTGTAATTATTGCATCTTCCGAATCGGGAAGTTTTGCTAAATAATGACGTTCAATTTTATTGTAAATATTCAATTCAACTTTCTTTGGATCAACCAATACAAATTTCACTTCAGCAGGATGCTTTTTGTAAAGAAGTGAAGTTAAAACTGCATTAAGCCCTACAGACTTACCTTGTCCGGTAGCACCTGCCATCAAAAGGTGAGGCATTTTAGCTAAATCAACTACAAAAGTTTCATTACTTATTGTTTTTCCAATGGCAATAGGAAGTTCCATTTCTGCATCTTGAAATTTTTTGGAAGCTATTACAGAACGCATCGATACAATACTTGGATTTTGATTTGGTACTTCAATTCCAATAGTTCCTTTTCCAGGAATAGGGGCAATTATTCGAATCCCTAATGCCGCAAGCGACAAAGCAATATCGTCTTCTAGATTTTTTATTTTTGAAATACGAATTCCAGCTTCAGGTACAATTTCATATAAAGTAACTGTGGGACCTATATTTGCCTTTATTTTTGCAATTTCAATTTTGTAGTTCTTGAGGGTATCTACAATTTTTATTTTATTGGCCTCTAACTCATCTTGGTTTATGGTAATACTTCCATCTCCGTAGTCTTTGAGTAAGTCTAAAGTTGGGAATACAAATTTACTGAGTTCTAAAGTTGGATCATAAGATCCGTATTTATCAACGAGATGCTGCGAAAGATTTTTTTCAGCCAAATCTTCTTCAAAAGTATTGATTTCAATTTCCAAAGGAGATACACCTTTTACTGTTTCTTCAACCTTTTCTTCAGGTGGTGAAAGCGTTTCTTCTTCAATTTTCGTTTCATCAACTAACGTTAGCTCAGGGTCATTTTGCTTACTATTCATTTCTATAACGTCTTCAAAGTTATTTTGAATAGGTGCATCTAGATTTTCTTCTACCTTTGTTCTTTCTTTATCAAATAAGGGTTTGATTTTTAGTATGATAGATTCTGGAGTGATTTTCCAGTGAAGTACTAAAAAAGCTAAACTCCCAAAAATTAGAATTATGCCCATACCAATAGAACCTACATAGTCCGATATGAAATCAGTAATTTCATAACCCATTACCCCACTTAACAAAGGGAATGCTTTTGAATAATATCCAAAAAGTAAGGCAAACCATAGGGTGTAGTATAATCCCCAGGTCCATTGTCTTAATAAACGCTCTTTGTTGATGTTAAAAAAATACACTAATCCTGTTATACAGAATAAGTAAGTTAATATGAAAGCAGAAAAGCCAAACAGCTGAAAAATAAAGAAATCACTAACCGATGCGCCTAGCTTAGAAAGTATATTCACAGATTGAACCGAACGATCTCCCAGGGCACCTAAAGTACTTTGGTCTTGTTCCCAACTAAAAAAGTAGGAGGTAAAGGCCATAAACAGAAGTAAACTTAAAAGAATTAAAAATCCGCCAAACAAAATTTGACGGGTACGTTTAGTTTCTTCCGATGCAGCCGAAAACTTAGGAACTCTTGGTGAAGTTGATTTTTTTGCAGTCATAAATAAAACCTTCCTACAAACTTACAAATAATGCTCGTAATAACGGTTTGAATATTTAGGAACGCACTTAAAAAAATAATTTCCCACGAGGGAAAATTATTTAATTCAAAATGAGTCTAAAAAAAACCTTAAAAGCACTTCATTTATGCTAAATCAAAGCGATCAAGGTGCATTACTTTTGTCCAAGCGGCAACAAAGTCATGAATGAATTTGTCTCCTGCATCTTCACAAGCGTAAACTTCTCCTATAGCACGAAGTTGTGAATTTGATCCAAAAATCAAATCAACACGTGTTCCTATCCATTTGACTTCTCCAGAAGAACGATCTCTTCCTTCAAAAGTTACTTTATCTTCTGACGTTGGAACCCATTGTGTATCCATGTCATATAAATTAACAAAGAAGTCGTTTGATAAGGTTTCGGCACGTTTGGTGAATACTCCATGAGCAGCACCTTTAGAATTTGTGTTAAGCACTCGAAGCCCACCGACTAAAACAGTCATTTCAGGAGCATTTAAACTCAATAAATGAGCCTTGTCAAGTAAAAGCTCTTCTGCGTGACGATCGTTTCCAGCTGCCAGGTAATTTCTAAAACCGTCGGCTTTTGATTCTAATACTGCTAGTGCATCAGCATCTGTGTTTTCTTGAGTAGCATCTGTTCTTCCTGCATGAAAAGGAATAGACACATCCTGTCCTGCTTTCTTAGCTGCAGATTCAACAGCGGCATCACCTGCTAAAACAATTAAATCAGCTAGAGATATTTTCTTAGACGCGTTGTTCGCATTAAACTTAGCTTGAATTCCTTCCAAAACCGAAATAGTCTTTGCAAGGTGAGCCGGATCGTTTCCAGTCCAATTTTTTTGTGGTGCTAGACGAATCCGTCCTCCATTAGCTCCTCCGCGTTTGTCTGTACCTCTGAAAGTCGAAGCGGAAGCCCAAGCGGTTTTTATCAATTGAGAAACACTTAATTCAGAAGCCAATACTTCGGCCTTAAGGGAAGAAACATCAACAGCGTTTACTAATTCATGATCAACAGCAGGAACTGGATCTTGCCAAATTAAAGCTTCCGCAGGAACTTCTGTTCCTAAAAAACGAGATATAGGGCCCATGTCACGGTGTGTTAATTTATACCAAGCGCGTGCAAAAACATCTGCAAATTCTGTTGGGTTTTCGTGAAAGCGTTTAGAGATTGCTAAATAAGCAGGATCTTTAATTAACGCTATATCGGTAGTCGCCATCATTGGTGCATGTGTTTTATTTGGATCATGAGCATCAGGAACTGTGTCAGAACCTCCTCCATCTTTAGGAGCCCATTGTTGCGCACCAGCAGGACTCTGAGTCAATTCCCATTCGTATCCAAACAGGGTGTCAAAATAACTGTTATCCCATGCAATAGGAGTAGGAGTCCAAGCACCTTCTAGTCCACTAGTAATTGTATCTCCACCTTTACCTGACCCAAAACTGTTAATCCAACCAAAACCTTGATTTTCAATACCAGCACCTTCGGGTTCTGGTCCTACGTGATCTGGATCTCCAGCTCCGTGAGTTTTACCAAAAGTATGTCCTCCAGCTACTAGAGCTACTGTTTCTTCGTCATTCATTGCCATACGTGCAAATGTTTCGCGTATGTCACGAGCAGATGCAATAGGATCGGGTTTTCCATTTGGCCCTTCAGGATTAACATAAATCAATCCCATCTGAACCGCACCTAATGGATTTGCAAGTTCACGATCACCAGAATAACGTTGGTCGCCCAACCATTCAGTTTCTGGTCCCCAAAAAATGTCTCCTTCTGGTTCCCATACGTCTATTCGTCCGCCTCCAAAACCAAAGGTTTCAAAGCCCATTGATTCTAAGGCAACATTCCCTGTTAAGATCATTAAATCTGCCCAAGAAAGTTTTTTGCCATATTTTTTCTTAATTGGCCACAACAAACGTCTTGCTTTATCAAGATTTCCGTTATCAGGCCAGCTATTTAAGGGTGCAAAACGTAAAGTACCAGCAGAAGCTCCTCCACGTCCGTCAGAAACTCGATAGGTTCCAGCACTGTGCCATGCCATACGTATAAAAAATGGTCCATAGTGACCATAATCTGCAGGCCACCAATCTTGTGAATCGGTCATCAAATTATTCAGATCTTTTTTGACAGTAGCCAAATTAAGACTGCTAAATTCTTTAGCATAATCAAAACCTGGACCCATTGGGTTGGTTACCGGAGAGTTTTGATGTAATATTTTTAAGTTTAATTGCTCTGGCCACCAGTCTGAATTTGATAAAGCTGCGGCTGTTGTATGTCTTTGTTTTGCGGGACCAAAAGGACATTTCCCTTCTCCATTACCTAAATGTTCCATGATATGATTTTAAACTTTAAAATAACAAAATATATATGAGTTCATTCCTCTATTTATATTTAATATAATTACTGATGCATAAGAAAATCTTATGCTGTCTGAATCTGTTTTAAATAACTAATCAATTTAAAGGACTTGAGCTCATTTAACAGCACTTAGTTTTCTAATTTTAATCCCAAAATATGCATAAATTAAGGTCATGATCGGACTTAGCCAATTAAATATTGCATAAATAAAATATTCTCCAACGCCAACTCCTAGAACTCCAGACTGATATGCTCCGCAAGTATTCCAAGGAATCAATACAGAAGTTACTGTACCGGCATCTTCAAGTGTTCTACTTAAATTTTCTGGGGCTAAATCTTTATCAGCAAATGCTTTATTGAACATCTTTCCGGGCAGTACAATCGAAAGATATTGATCCGAAGCTGTTAAATTAATTACGACACAAGAAGCTGCTGTACTTGCAAAAAGTTGAAAGGTAGATTGTGCAATCGAAAGCATTGAGTTACTTAGTTTTTTTAATCCGCCTATAGCATCCATAATCCCTCCAAAAACCATGGCACATATAATGAGCCATATGGTTCCAAGCATGCCTTTCATTCCTCCAGAACTAAACAACTCGTTTAATAAGTCGTTACTCGTGGTTATACTAATGTCACTAATGATGGCATTCATAACGCCTTGATAAGCAGTGGTTGGGGATAGGATGTTTGCGCCTGCAATTTTTGCTACTATATCGGGTTGAAATATTAAAGCAAAAAGTCCACCCAAAAGAGTTCCTGCTAGGAGGGCAGCCAATGGGGGAGTTTTTTTTATAATTAAAAAGATTACAAGAATAGGGACAACAAACAACCACAGATTTATCGTAAAACTTCCTTTTATGCTGGTTAATAAAACATCGGTATCTGCTGCACCCGAAGTATTTTGAAAAAACCCAAGAATTAGAAATACGATCATGGTAATTATAATACTAGGCACTGTAGTGTGCATCATGTATTTGATGTGTGTAAACAAATCCGAACCTGCCATTGCTGGTGCAAGATTTGTTGTATCGCTTAGCGGAGAGAGTTTATCTCCAAAATATGCACCTGATATTACAGCACCAGCTACCATTCCAACGGGAATGTCTAGTGCACGTCCAATTCCTATTAAAGCAATACCAACAGTAGCTGATGTTGTCCAACTACTTCCGGTAGCAATCGAAATTATAGCACAAATAATAATACATGCAGGTAAGAAAATACTTGGGTGCAAAATCTGAAGACCATAATAAATCATAGCAGGAATAATACCGCTTAACAGCCACGTCCCAGCTAAGGCACCAACAAATAATAAAATAAGAATAGCACCCGTTGTAGATTTAAGATTCGAACCAATTGCATCAAGCATGTAGTCATAACTGACTTTATTTCTAAAACCAACTATCGCCGCTACCGCCGCTCCAATTAATAATATAAATTGATTGGAACCACCCAATGCATCATCTCCGTAGATGGTAACATTGAATGATAAAAGAATAACTAAAATGATGACGGGAATTAAAGCTCCCCATAAGGATATGGTAGGTTTTTTTTGTTGCTGCATTGAAAGTATTATTAAGTGTAATAATACAATTTTATTTGAAGGAAGGCAAGAAACAAATTCAACTATAGTTTGATTGATATTAAACTTTTTAAAAGATCAAAATTCAAATACTAGGGTAGTGAACGAAACATTTGTATTTTTGTATTGCAATTTTTTAAAAAATAAATGATGAGTAAATTTGATGTTGCTGTAATTGGATCTGGACCTGGGGGTTATGTAGCTGCAATTCGTTGTTCTCAATTGGGAATGAAAACAGCTTTAATAGAAAAGTATAGTACCCTAGGAGGCACCTGTTTGAATGTTGGATGTATTCCTTCTAAAACCCTTTTAGACTCTTCACATCATTACGAAGATGCTGTTAAGCACTTCGATACCCATGGAATTGAAATTTCTGGAGACATTAATATCAATTTCGAAAAAATGATTGGGCGTAAGCGTTCGGTTGTTGAGCAAACTACAAAAGGAATTGAGTTCTTAATGGATAAAAACAAGATTACCGTTTTTCAAGGATTAGGAAGTTTTGTAGATGCAACTCATATAGAAATTGATGGAGACAAAAAAGAAACCATCGAAGCTAAAAACATCATCATTGCAACGGGTTCTAAACCAAGTACACTTCCATTCATCAAAGTAGATAAAGAGCGTGTAATCACTTCTACAGAGGCTTTGGAGTTAAAAGAAATCCCAAAACACCTTGTGGTTATAGGTGGTGGAGTTATCGGATTAGAATTGGGGCAAGTATATAGAAGATTAGGATCAAATGTTTCTGTAATCGAATATGCGGATCGAATTACACCCGCTATGGATAGCGCATGTTCTCGTGAGTTAACTAAAGTATTAAAAAAACAAGGGGTTAAGTTTTATCTTTCCCATGGCGTAAATAAAGTAGAACGAACTGGAGATACTGTTCAAATTACCGCTACAGACAAAAAAGGGGCAGAAGTTTCCTTTGAAGGAGATTACTGCTTAGTATCTGTTGGTAGAAAACCCTACACAGCAGCTCTAAATACTGCAGCCGCAGGTGTTCAGTTGAATGAGCGTGGACAAGTAGAAGTAAATGATCATTTACAAACAACGGCTTCAAATATTTATGCAATTGGTGATGTTGTTCGAGGAACCATGCTAGCACATAAGGCAGAAGAAGAAGGCGTTATGGTGGCTGAGTTTTTAGCAGGCCAGAAGCCACATATCGATTATAACCTTATTCCCAATGTAATTTACACATGGCCAGAGGTTGCCTCTGTAGGTAAAACAGAAGAACAACTCAAAGAGGCAGGCGTTCAATACAAAAGTGGACAATTCCCAATGCGTGCTCTAGGTCGCGCGCGCGCAAGTATGGATACCGATGGCTTTGTAAAAATCCTAGCTGATGCAGCAACCGATGAAGTTTTAGGAGTTCATATGGTAGGCGCACGAGTAGCAGATTTAATTTCCGAAGCAGTTACTGCAATGGAATTTAGAGCATCTGCAGAGGATATTGCTCGAATGAGTCATGCACACCCAACCTATGCCGAAGCAGTTAAAGAGGCAGCCCTAGCTGCTACTGAAAACCGTCCGCTGCATATCTAAATCAAAAGGGTTAAAATTATTTAAATTTATTTTTAAGGTAGAATCTCACCATATGTTCCGCTATTTCTGGTCCTGCATCTTCTTGCAGAAAATGTCCCCCCAAAATGGTATGATGCTCTTGGTCTTTTGCTCCAGGCATTAACTTTTGAAACACTTGGTCACCACCTTTTGTAATTGGATCTTGATCACTAAACAAGGTTAAGAAAGGTTTTTTCCATTGTGTTAAAACACCCCATGCTTTTTTATTATTCTCACTTTCTGGATCTTGTTCAGAAGTTGGAACTAGGGCAGGAAAAACACGTGCTCCGGCTTTATAACTGTCGTCCGGAAAAGGCGCATTATATGCCGCTATAACATCTGCTGTAAGGTTTGTAGTGGTTGCCATTTGGATAACCGTAGCCACATCAAACTTTGGGCTTGTGGCAGCAAAATTTTGCCAATCCAAAAAGGCTTTAGGTGGTGTAACACTTCCTGTGGGGAGCATTGTATTTGCAGCAACCACAGAAGCAAAATTATCAGGGTTTGCAGTTAGTAATCGTAATCCGATTAAACCACCCCAGTCTTGAATGAACATGTGAATTTCATTTAATTTTAGATGATTGAGTACGGCCTGTATCCAATCGATGTGCTTGGCATATGTGTAGTCAGATTGTTCAGCTGGTTTATCGGATTTCCCAAAACCAATTAAATCAGGTGCAACTACTCTGAAACCATTAGAGACTAGAGAAGGTATCATGGTTCTGTAGAGATAAGACCAACTTGGTTCGCCATGTAAAAGTAGAATTACAGGATCATTTGTATTCCCTTCATCCAGATAATGTATTCTTAAATCAGAATTAATTTGATGATAATTAGCTTTAAAAGGATAATCTTTTATGTTTTCAAATACAGTTTCAGTGGTTCTTAGTACGTTCATTAATTACATTTTATTTTTGGGTTTCCTGCCCAATTAATAGCTTCAGTGAAAAGTTGATGGTAGTTTGGACTTTTATAATAATACCCTTTATGTCCAAGTGCAGAGTAAAAAGCTTTTCCTTTACCAACACAATTATACCAAACAATAGGATGGTCTTCTGGCATACCAAAAGTCTTGTCTTCTAGGGTTCCATCTTCCAAAACACCACTCATAACTGTATTGGTTTCATCGAGGGTGTAGAGTATATGTGCTCCTTTATTTCGGGGACTATCATAAAAAACATACCATTCTTCTTCTTGATCCCATCGAATAGGAAGCTCTTTACACGTTGGAAAATTTTCTGGACATTCTTTATTTAAAGTTCCTACTTGAAACTGAGGAACCATCGGGTGATGCGAAAACCTAGCTCGAATAACTTCATCGTAATACCAATCCCAAGATCCAGAGCTGTCTCCTGAACCATGAAACCCTACAAAGCCTCCTCCGTTTTCGAGGTAGTTTTTAAAAGCAAGACGCTGATTAGTGTTTAGCGTGTTCCCCGTTACATTATTCCAAATTACAACATCAAAAAGCGCCAATTGATTTGGATTATATATTGAAGCTTCGTCTGAAATTGTCAAATTCCAATCGTTCTGCTCCGAAAGTAGATTAATCATTTCTATAGCGGCTGGAATTGCATCTTCATGGACCCATTCGTTTGCTTGAGAATATACCAGAACATTAAAATCTTTTTTATCCAGATTTAAAGAAACCTGGTTAGCATTTACAGCGTATTTTTTTGCAATGGAATTCGAAAGTTGCATTTTAGCTAAAAAGTATAACAATAGGATTCCAATTATCGCAATGTATCTTTTTTTCATGACCAGCTAATTATAGGGTGGTGTTTGTTTAATTTTAAATTTACTCCAAAGTATAAAAAATATCCTACTTCTGTATTGATGAACAAAATAGGTTATTACCAAACATAGTGACATAAAAGATAATGCTCCCACTGCACTCTGTAATATAGATCCGGAATATTTGAAGTACTGGTATATGCCCAATCCAAAAATACTACCGTAAAGAATAAAATAATGCACAATATAAATACTCAGTGTTTTTTGGCCGATCCATATCCAAAAGCCTTTTGAGAAGAAGTTGTTGAGAATCATAAATCCAGCAACTAACAAAAATACATCACCCAATCGGATGAACAAAAAGTTGTTGTATGCTACCTGATTAAAAATAATCCAACCTGTTTGATCATAAATCCAAACCAAGAAGCCAGAGGACTTATAAGCTAAGAGAATTCCTAGAAATGCGAAAACTAAGCTCTTAATTAAAAATCGCCTAGGTTGAGGTCCAAAAATAACTGCAATAAATGCACCAAAACTTACATAGCCTAACCAAGGAAAAATGTAAAAAACTGCTCCATTGGCTTTGGTCAAATAAGCTGCTAAAAAGGAAGGAAGTTGATTAAAAGTAACGTCGAAGTACAGCGGTTGCATTAGAAATATAAGTAAGCTAATTCCTAAAAACAGCACTGCAATTCCCTTTTTCAAAAAATAAAATAAGGCATACATACTTACAGTAAAAATTAGTCCTAAGCCGATTATTTGTAATACATCGGGCTTTAGAAAAGAATTGTTTATTTGCCTGAGCAGCAACAAAGGAAGATTCAGTCGAAGAAGATACCCCCATAAAATTAATTCAACCCCACGTTTCAAACCTTTTTTGATTCTTGGGTTTCGTAATCCTTGTGTTGTGTTTTTGAGTAATAAAAAGTAAACTATCCAGCCGGTAATAGTGAAAAATATGGGAGCAGTAAAGCCACGACAATACAGCCAAAAAGAGTAGAAGTTGTTCTGTGGATCTTTAAGAACAGGGTCAAGAATACCACTAATAAAATGCCCTTGAAGCATCATCAAAATAGCAAATGCTCGTAATGCATCCAGAAAATAAAGACGTTGACTTTCTTTCATAGTATGTAAGGCTACAGCAAATAAAATAAAATGAACTCGTACTTCCTAATGAGAAGCGATTCAAATGATTTAGATATTATGAGCGGATTAGAATTTCCAAAATTCATTATTGGGAGCATCAGTTTGGTAGGATCTAACCTCTTTAGTTCCTAAAACTTGATAACTTATCTTTTGAGCATGAAGACAAATCGATAAGTGAAGGTATTTTTGGTCAGAACCATACTTTTCATCTCCAATAATGGGTAAACCTATGTGGGCTAATTGAGCTCTGATTTGGTGAAAACGTCCTGTTTTAGGTATTATTTTTAGGAGATATCCAAAGTTATTTTTGCCCATTACTTCATAAGTAAGAATGGCTTCTTGAGCCCCTTTCTTTGATAATTTAAAAATATCTGCTTTTTTCTTTAGGTTGTTTTTAAACAGAAAATGGACTAATTTCTCTTTCTCTTTGGTTGGTTTGTTTTTAACAACCGCCCAGTAGGTTTTTTTAACCTTACGTTTACTGAACAGTTCGTTGAAGGATACCAAAACACTTTTTTTCTTAGCGAAAATTAAAACACCGCTGGTCACTCGATCCAACCTATGGATTATTCCAATAAAGGGTTTCCGCTTTTTCTTTGTGAGGTACTTATTTACTTGGTCTTCGACTGTCCAGTCTTCGAACGGGCTTTTTTCACTGATTAAACCACCTGTCTTGTTTACTACTAAATACTCTTCGTTTTCGTGTATTACTTCTAACTTCATCAGTAGTTTTTTTGTGATTTTATTCAGCACAAAAGAAATAAATTGAATTGGGACTTCCTAATGGTTTAGTTAATATGATACTTTACATATTTCAAGTCGTATTAATTTATTATTTATAAGGTTTTGAAAAAGACCTAAACTACTAGTTTCCGTTTTTAATAGTTTCTAAAATTCCTTTTTTTTATGAAAATGTAATAATTGTTATTAGTACAATACTTGTCAATGTTGCACGAATGGAAGCAGATCATTTTACTGATCAGAGTCAACTGCTGGCTGATTCATTAACCAAAGCGTAGTTTATAGAATAATCAGAAAGCTCTTTAATCCAAATATAACACATTTCAATATAATATATTAAAATATATATATGTTATTATTTAAAACATAATTAAACAACTATAAATACATCAGGGAATCATAGAACAAGCCCTATCGGAGCTTGTTCATTTTATCTTTAATTTTTTGTAAACCGAGGTTGCCAATACTCCCAAGATGGGTATGTTCAACCGCACGGGTTGCAGTGTAATTCCCTTCTTCAATAGCGGTTCCCAATTCGCGGTAGGCGTCACGAAACGGCATTCCGTCTTGTACCTTAGCGTTTAGCGTATCGACACTAAAGAGGTAATCGTATTTGGGTTGGTCGGTTGTGTTTTTGGTAATTTCTATTTTAGGCAGGCTAAACAGCAACATATCCAAACAAGCTTTTAGTTCTTGTATTCCATCGATTATAGGCGCCTTTGCAAGTTGCAATTCTCTATGGTAACCCGAAGGAAGATTGGTGGTTAGAAGTGTTAGTTTGGTAGGTAAGGATTGCAATGCGTTGCATTTTCCTCGGATCAATTCAAAAATATCTGGGTTTTTCTTGTGCGGCATAATACTCGATCCGGTGGTCAGATCGTCGGGGAAGGAAACAAAATTAAAATCCTGTCCCATATATAAACAAACATCCATAGCAAATTTAGACAAGGTACTGCCGACCATGCTGAGAGCAACAGCGGTTGTTTTTTCTATTTTCCCGCGGCTCATCTGTGCAGCTACCGAATTGTACTTTAGGGTACTGAAGTTGAGCAACTCGGTGGTTAATTCTCGATCAATCGGAAACGAACTTCCATAACCAGCTGCGCTTCCCAATGGGTTTTGATCTGCTAGGGTGTGGGCAGTATTTATAAAATGCACATCGTCGATTAAACTTTCTGCGTAGGCAGAAAACCACATCCCAAAGGAAGAGGGCATGGCTACTTGTAAATGCGTATATCCAGGAATCAATTCTTTTTTGTGTTGATCGGCTAAATTCATCAGCAAGTCAAAGAGTTGAAATACCGTTTTTTTGATTTGAGACAATTCGTCTTTTATGTACAAGTGCATGGCGACCAAAACTTGATCGTTTCGGGAACGAGCAGTGTGTATTTTTTTTCCTAAATCGCCCAGTTGTTCTGTTAGTACCTGTTCGATTTTGGAGTGCATGTCTTCGAATTCATCTTCGATTGTAAAACTTCCGTTTTGTGCTTTTTCTTTCAGCTGATTCAACGCAAGGGTAAGCAAATCAGCTTCTTCTTGGGTTAGGATTTCAATTTTAGCCAGCATTTGTGCGTGTGCACTTGAAGCTTCGCAGTCGTACGCTGCTAATAATAAATCGTATTCGCGATCGCTACCTACGGTAAATTGATCTACTTTATGATGCGCTGCTTTTCCTTTTTGCCAAAGTTTCATAAGATTTCGTTTAAGAGGTTGATGTAAATTTTGATGCCTTCTTCGATTTCGGAAACATGAATGTATTCGTTTGCCGTGTGCGAACGGGTCGAATCTCCAGGTCCAAGTTTTAGCGAAGGACAGGATAATTTTGCTTGATCCGAAAGGGTAGGAGAACCATAGGGAGTTCTGCCCAAGCCTATTCCTGCTTGAACCAATTCGTGATCGATTGGAATAGAAGAAGAGTTTAAGTTGGTCGAACGCGGGGTTAGCGCACAAGGCGCTTCTTTTTGAAGTAGGGCAACTACATCCATATTGGAATAGCAATCATTAACGCGAACATCGATAATCAAGTGAGCTTCTGCCGGCACTACGTTGTGTTGCTTTCCTGCACTAACTTGGGTTACTGTCATTTTTACAGGGCCCAGTGCTTCCGATTTTTTTTCGAACTTAAAGTTGTTGAACCATTCTAAAACTTGAGGTAGTTTCATGATTGGGTTATCATCGTTTGGATGTGCTGCATGGCTTGCAGTTCCAGAAACTACGCCATCAAAAACTACCAATCCTTTTTCTGCCACTGCCAATTGCATCAGCGTAGGTTCCCCTACAATGGCTAAATCAATATCCGGCAGGGTTTTTAAAAGAGAATTAAGTCCTAATGGGCCTGAGCTTTCTTCTTCTGCGGTCGCTGCAATTATAAGGTTATACTTTGGGTTTGGATGTTCGTAATAGTGACTAAAAAGAGCTAAAAGCGACACCAATGCCCCTCCTGCGTCGTTACTTCCCAGTCCAAAGAGTTTTCCATCCTCGATATGCGGAAAATAAGGTTCTTTGGTATAGGCGCTGTTTGGTTTTACGGTATCGTGGTGTGAGTTTAAAAGCAGCGTTGGTTTGCCTTTTTCAAAAGAACTATTAAATGCATATACATTATTGTTTTCGCGCATAAACGGAATGTCGTGATCGGTAAACCAGCTTTCGATTCGCTTTGCTGTTCCTTGTTCTTCGCTAGAAAATGATTGAATTGAAATTAAATCTTTTAATAGTGCTAAGGCTTCTTGGGTTAGTATTTCGTTCATGTTATAAGGTTATTGAGGTGCGTTTTGTATTACTCACAATCATTTCAGGCTTTCCGATGGCTACTTTCGAAACTCCTTGTTGTAGTGCATCAAAAGCATTTTTCATTTTTGGTAGCATCCCTTCGTGGATTATTTTAGTCTTAATCAGTTCTTTGTAGACAGCTGTATCTATGTTTTCTATCAGCGAGTTTTCATCTTCTACAGCGCGTAAGACACCCGGTTTTTCGAAACAGTAATATAAGTTAACTTCGTAAGAAGCGCTTAGTGCAATTGCAATTTGAGAAGCAATGGTATCGGCATTGGTATTTAGTATTTGTCCTGATCCGTCGTGAGTTAAAGCGCAACAAACAGGGCTTAAACCTTGTTCTAAAAGTTGTTTAAAAAAGCTAGAATTGACTTCAGTTACATCGCCAACAAATCCATAATTAATGGGTTTAGCAGGACGTTTTACTGCTTTAATTGCGTTACCATCTGCTCCCGATATTCCAATGGCATTACAATTAAGAGCTTGTAATAAAGCTACTATG
>Ga0307986_10000799_pt1 | contig 23231 bp, 21 predicted proteins | sample EllFjometageno82_FD_203170 | JGI IMG/M metagenome (GOLD analysis project Ga0307986, IMG submission 203170) | Marine microbial communities from Ellis Fjord, Antarctic Ocean - #82 | ecosystem: Environmental > Aquatic > Marine > Unclassified | place: Southern Ocean | collected 2014-10-09
TATTGCTGCTGAAAATTGATCTGTCCATTCAAAGCTTGGAATTTCTTTATCAATAGAAATTTTGTCGTAATCACTTTTAAAACGTACTGCTTTTCCTTTTATACCCTTCACTTGAAGTGGGGCTTGACTTGATTTTACATTTTTATTATTATCAGTTATGAAGTATTCTGGGGTTACAACGGTATTATTAGAAATAACAAAAGTTGAGTTTTTACGAGATCTTATTGGTGTGATTTCATCAAACGGATAGACACCAATCAAGTTTTTTTCAAGTTCTTTTTCTAAAGGGAGTTTTTCTATGTATTGATATACTTCTGCTAATTCTTTTTTGGAGAGATCTAGTTTTGTTTGTGTTTGGCTAATAAGGGTTTTTAATTTTTTAAGTTGTACTTCTTGATTTTCTGTTGGTAAGTATAAGAGGGGACCAAAATCTCCATCATCCCCTGTCATCCCCAATTCTCTTACATTATTAAAAAAAGCACTTAATTGATAATAGTCTTTTTGAGAAATTGGATCAAACTTATGATCATGACACTTTGCACAGGCAACGGTCAGTCCTAAAAATGCAGTACTAAATGTCTCTGTTCTGTCAAAAACATAGTTTAAACGCCACTCCTCATCAATAATCCCTCCCTCTGCCGTCATGGGAGAATTTCGGTTGAAAGCGGTTGCTAGCTTTTGTTCTTTGGTTGCATTTGGCAGTAAATCTCCAGCTAATTGCCAGGTAACAAACTGATCATAGGGCATATTTTTCTTAAAGGCATCAATCACCCAATCTCGCCAAGGCCACATGGTTCTGGAGCCATCTGCATGTAATCCGTGAGAATCTGCATAACGAGAAAGATCAAGCCAGTCTAACGAAAGACGTTCAGCAAAAGCTTTAGAATCCGTTAAACGCTCCACTAAACGCTCGTAACTCCCTGGAATGGAATCTTTTAAGAAAGCATCTATTTCAGAAATGGATGGGGGGATTCCTGTTAAATCAAAACGTAACCTTCGAATTAAGGTTTCTTTGGTAGCCTCTTCTTCAAAAGTTAAATTATTTTCGATTAATTTATCTGAAATAAATTGATCAATAACTTGTTTATTGTCTTTTACAGAAAGCAGAGATGCTTTTGTTTTTTTAGCGGGAGTAAATGACCAATGTTCTTTCCATTTTGCGCCTTGATCAATCCATTTAAGAAACATGGCTTTTTCTCTATCTGAAAGCCGTAGATTAGAATCTGGAGGGGGCATTTGAACGTCAAGATCTGTACTTATAATTCTGTGGGCAGCTTCGCTTCCATAAATACTTCCCTTTGAAAAGGCACTATTACCACTTGCTAATTTAGCAAAGGCAAGTGTTTCAATATCTAATCTAAGGCCTGCTTTTCTTGTGTTTTCATCTGGCCCATGGCACTTAAAACAACGATCTGATAGGATGGGTTTTATATGATAATTAAAATCTACTTCTTCTGGAAGCCCAACCATTTGTTGACTTATTGTTTCTGGAATTTCTAAAGAACAACTGCAGAAAAGAAAAATAAGGCTCAAGCAAAAGCTCAGCAAACTATAAGAAATACACTTTTTTATCTCACTTTTCATGAAGCTATAGATGATTTCATCAGTCTAAGTTAAAAAATTATTCCAGAAGAATTGAAAAATAAGCTTTGACTAATTTCAGTATTAAGTATAAAAGCGGAATAATTATAATCTAAATTGTTGTCCTTTTCTAGCGACATGAAATCCTTGTGAAAGTACCCATTGGGTGGCTTTACTTTTTGAGTCAAGTAAAGGATTTGTGTGATTCATGTGAATAAAGTAAACTTTATTTTTTAGCTCCTGAGATACAGAATCTAAATAAGTAATAGTCTCCTTTACTAAGGGGTGAGGAATTTCCTCTAAAGGGCGATAGTTTATCTCTTCTTGATCAAAAAAAGTAGCATCTAAAAAAGCATAGTCAACCGTTTCTAATATGACTTTTAAATTTTCATTCCATTTAGACCATTTATCTATATCTGGAATGAAAAGAACCGTTTTATTAGGTCCTTGAATTCGATACCCTACAGTTTCAGAAAATTCATCACGGTGCGGAACAAGAAGTGGAGTTATAATTATTTCATTTTTAAAATTTACCGATTCATTTGTGACTATTGGGAAGAGCTTAATATTTTCAAGGCCTATTAATTGGCTCCAAGGGCCGTTTTCTTTTAAAAAATCTGCCATCCTAGGCATAACATGTACGGGAATATTTTTTGCGCCTAAAGCCTCTCTTCCCAACTGTAAAAGACCAGTATAATGACCCATATGAGCATGGGTTAAAAAAATTGCTTTTGGAGTGCTGGGGAGTATCTTCCACTGTGAAATAATGTCGGGAGTAGCCTCAAAAAGGAGATTAAAATTACTTTTTGGTTCAATCACAGCAAGCGAAGTAACTTTTCGAGCTTCTTTTTGGAAAACGGTAAGTGCTTTGCAGCAATTTTTGTTACAGCCTAAGTGCGGCGAACCGCCGTCTTGAACTGTGCCTAAAACAATTAAATAAGGAGTATTATTTGACTGTTGAGCAGATGTATGTGTAGGAATTATAAAAAAAAAGCCTCCTATTAAAAAGGCTTCAAGTATCGCAATTTTGTATCTCAGTGTCAATTCAAAGAATTTATTGTTTTTATTTGAACAACTCCTGCACGCCCTTGCTGACCCCATTTATTTGTTTCTGCTAAAGATTCAAAAACAGTTACTTCACGTATATTTTGGAGTGCTAATGAAGGTGGAGGAAAATTATATTGTTGTCCATCAATTATCCAAAGTGGATAAGCCTGAGAATTTGTAAACGACTCAGACTGTCTAATTATAACTGTACCTCGTTGAGTGTCAATTCTTGCAGATCCTAAATGTTCTCGAATAGCCATTACAACATTTGGAGCATTTTCGTTAATTCCCCATGCATTTAGCCCACGTTTTTCATAGCGTATTTTTTGTTTTTCAAAAGCTTTTTGCTTTTTAAGAGCTCTCAATTCTTTTTTAGTAAGGTCTTTAGCCTCAATTTTTGTTTGAGCAATCGCATTAAAGCTAATTAATAAACATATTGATAAAAGAAGAATTTTTTTCATTTAAGAAGATTTAAAATTTTAGCTTAATAGTCTGATAATATATTAAGACAAAAATAATTGAAAAATGTTACATCTCAACTAAATTTAATTTAAAATTCTGTCTTACAAATAAATTTGAGTATTTTTACAAAAATAAAAAACAAAAAATGAAACCATTTAAAATAGTTAGAATTACACTCATAATGTTAAGTCTCATTTTCTTTTTAAGTTGTAGTAAAGAAGAAGTAACACCTTCTGACAATAGAATTGTTGGTGAATGGAAAATGTATTCCTTCACTGACACTAATGATGGTGTCCTTATTTGGGCTGATATATACGATAGTAATGTAGCTTTAACCCCAGAGTTTTCTTGTCTTAGTTTCACATTATCAGTAGTTGCGAAAAATGCAACAGAAACGTTTGTTAATGTTGATGAATCTACCCGAAGCTCTTCTAGCCCAAAATGTTTGAACCCAACGCTAACCTTTTTTACATGGATAATTGATCCTGAAACCGATTTGTATACTTTCACCAAAAATAATTTAATATTTACCACGAACTTTGTTGCTTTTTCAAATAATGACAACCGTATGACTATAACTAATGAATTGACCAGCGAGACAAGAGTTTGGGATCGAATAGTAGCTGAAACAAGTTCAGATTAAAAGCATTTCAAATAGTAATTAAAAAAAATGAAAAAAGTACTTACATTCTCTATATTATTTTTAATAGCCTCTTGTGGTGTTCAAAAAAAAATTGCAAAAGACCCTTATGTTGGAACGTATGATTTCACGATGTTTGAATTGCCTAGCATGGGCGATGTAGACGCTAAGCTTTTCATCAAAAAAGAGGATGGAAAATATATTTCTGAGATCACTCCTGCTTCAGAAGATCAAGCACCCGTTGAATTTGAATTAGACTCTACAACTTTTGAAGATGGAATTTTTACCATAGAAGGTTATGGGGGAGGATATGATATTTATTTTGAACTTACCATTGAAGGAGACATTCTTTCAGGTTCTTTAATGGGAATGTTTGATGTATCTGGAATACGGGTTAAAGATTAATTTCGCTTAACAAAATCAAACAATACCTTCTCATTCAAAAGAGAAGGGTTTTTTTTGTTAATTTCTATGCTCAGATTTAATAGCCTACCTTATAAAAATATAATTATGGAACCTAAAAAATCCTCAGTCACTTCTTTCAATTTGATGTAATATGAAAATATCTTAAAAAAGTATTTTTTTGGCTGTTAAAAATTCTTTGTCAATGCTATTTTTGGCAGTATTTTATGCTCTATAAAATGTTTTTTCACAATGCCTTATGCTGTTTTTTACATCAAAGGATTACTTAAATTATAAATTATGTTAATATCAAAAATGGGTGTTATAGGCACTTCCAGAAAAGAAGATGAACGTCGTATTCCCATTCATCCAGAACATTTAAAAAGACTTCCAGATGACATTCGAAAACATCTTATATTCGAAGAGGGCTACGGTCTTCCGTTTAATGTTTCTGATGAAGAAATTATTGGGCAGACTGGTGGTATGGCTCCAAGAGAATCTCTATTATCAGATATTGGGAATGTTATTATTGCAAAACCATTAGCATCAGATTTAAGAGCTGTTAAATCAGGAGGAGTAGTTTGGGGCTATCCTCATTGCATACAACAAGTAGAAATTACGCAAATAGCCATTGACCGTAAACTTACGTTAATAGCATTTGAAGATATGTTTGTTTGGAAACCTGATGGAACGATGGGTCGCCATACCTTTTATAAAAACAATGAAATGGCAGGTTATAGTGCTGTGATTCACGCCCTTCAACTTAAGGGTATTGACGGACACTATGGTAATCAAAGAAAAGTAATCATCTTTAGTTTTGGTGCCGTTAGTAGGGGTGCTATATACGCTTTAAAGGCTCATGGCTTTAGAGATATTACAATTTGTATTCAAAGACCTGATCATGAAGTAAGAGAAGAAGTATTGGATGTAAATTATACTCGAATTGAAAAAGGAGGCCTAAACGAATCTAGGTTAAAGGTAGTAGAGCATGACGGGAAAGAACGACCACTTATAGATTTGATTGGAGAGTCTGACATTATAATTAACGGAACTTATCAGGATACTAACGACCCGATAGATTTTGTTATTGAAGATGAAAAAGATAGGATGAAACCTGGCGCCTTAATAATTGATGTAAGTTGTGACCAAGGGATGGGCTTTTATTTTGCTACTCCCACAACTTTTAAAGAACCACTTCTTAAAATTGAGCAAATCGATTATTATGCCGTAGACCATACCCCAAGTTATTTTTGGGAGAGTGCTTCTAGATCTATTTCTGCAGCATTAATTGTTCATTTAAAAGCCGTTATGCAGGGCCCCATAGGATGGAAAAAAAACATTACGATAAAAAATGCAATTAACATTTCCAATGGCGTTGTGTTGAAAGATGAAATTTTAGATTTTCAACACCGTGAAAAAAAATACCCTCATCTATTCCTTTAAAACTAGTCTATTTTTGTTAAGCGATAGAAGGGGAAGAATTAAACATAAAAAACCCAAAGTAGAAGTACTACTTTTTTAATCAGGCTAAAGGCCAATAAAATGTAGTAGGTTTTTTTGGAGGGTAGTTTCATCGATTATCTTTATTTTTTATACCTTTTATAGCGGCGTAGAGCATCCAAAAAACTAGGGCAATTGCACCATAAACAAAAAGGTTTCTAACAAAATATCCCATCAGGCTTAGCTTCGTTCTTTAATTTCAATAACAAGCCCAAATAACAAGCATATTGCTAAACTTCCTAAAACTATTCCACCAACACCCATATTTTTTTATTTAAAGATATGATTTTCTGGAAACATGAACTTGTTTTTTTTAAAAGTCTCCAAATATTACAACTGTTTTTTTTACTTTTAAGAATTTAATAACGCTTATAAAAACCTAAACCTTTAAATATCATTCGTTAATTAAAAACATAATTTGATTAAAAAAACCATCTTATGATTACATCAGAAGCCTCAGCACGAATTTGCTTTTTTGGAGACCACCAGGACTACCTTAATTTACCTGTAATTGCAGGCACAATTGATCGTAAAATTAAGATAAAAGCAACCCCAAATTTAGCTAAAACTTATTTTATACAATTATCTGACTTAGAGAAAACTATCAAAATTGATTTAAATAAAAAAACTAAGTTAGTTTCTTCAGGGGATTACTACCGATCTTCTATGGAAGTGTTGCAAAAGGAAGGTGCTCGATTTATACAGGGTTATGACATAGAAATTTCAGGAACGATACCTATAAATGCTGGAATTTCAAGCTCATCTGCTCTTGTGGTTGCTTGGCTTCGATTTTTAGTACAAGCACAAGAGGTATCCACACCATTAAGCAATAAGACCCTTGGAGTATTAGCTTATGCGGCAGAATCCCGTTATTTCAATCAACCAGGAGGTATCATGGATCAATATACCATCGCTCAAGGTGGGCTTTTGTATATAAATACCGAAACAGGTAGTACTTCAGAATTACCTGCTAAGCTTGGAAAATTAATTGTGGCAGAATCTGGAATTTATAAAGAAACCCTTACCGTATTACAAAATGCAAGAACTTTTGGTCAAAATGCCCTAGAAGTTGTTCTTAAAAAAGAACCAAATTTTGACATCCACACAGCAACTGTTACCTCTTACAATAATTATCTTCAATTTGTTCCTGAAGAATACAAGAATCATTGGTATGCAGCAATTCATAATCACCTCTTAACTCAACAGGCAAAAATAGCATTACAAAAAGACAAGCCTAACTTAAAAGCCATAGGTGCTCTTATGAATGCACACCAAACAATATTAGAGGAGCGAATTCAAAACACACCCACTATTATGAAGATTCAAATGGATGCTGCTCGTTCTGCGGGTGCTTTGGGAGCAAAAATAATTGGTTCTGGAGGAGGAGGTTGTATGGTTGCTATGGTTACTGAAGATACTCTTCAGCCTGTTATTAATGCTTTCCTTGCCACGGGTGCAAAAGCAGCTTATGAAGTGAACTTAACTAAATCATAAAATGGATACAACAAAATTAATTATTATGGCTGGCGGCGCTTCTTCAAGAATGAAACGTTCTTTAGAAGCATCCGAACTAACACCCGAGACTAAAAAAATAGCTAGTAGTGCTCATAAAAGCTTAATTCCATTAGGCTCTAAACAAAAACCTTTATTATTTCACCTCATTCAAAATGCAGTGAATGCTGGTTTTAGAGAGGTATATCTTATTACAAGTCCTGAAAATGAAGCCTTTAGAGAATGTGTAGGATCAGCATCAAAAAATAATCTTTTTGCAGGAGCACTTGTGCATTATGCAATTCAGTATCTTCTTCAAGGAAGGAACAAGGCCTTAGGTACAGCCGATGCTGTTCAGCAGGCAATGGAACAACATCCAGAGCTTAAAAATGAGTCTTTTACCATTTGCAATGGGGATAATTTATATTCTGTTCATGCTTTTGCATTATTGTTAGCTCCTAGAGATACTCCCCATGCTTTAATAAGTTATAATCGTTCGAGTCTAAATTATAGTTTTGCTCGTATGTCTTCATTTGCAATTATTGATATAAGTGAGGAAGGACTTTTAGAAAATATTATTGAAAAACCAGATCCTGAAACCCTTAAAAATTATGAGGACACTTCAGATTATATTGGAGTAAGCATGAATATTTTTAGTTTTAAGGGAGCCTTATTGTTTCCTTATTTAAAAAACTGCCCCATACACCTTGAGCGTAATGAAAAAGAGCTTCCAGAAGCCGTGAGAATGATGATTAAAGAGTCCAAAAACAGGACTCGTTGTTTTAAAGTTTCAGAGCATCTTCCTGACTTAACTTCTGCAGGGGACCTTAAAAACTTTTCAAATTTGTAAAGTAATGAAAACCATTATTTAAGAGTAGATGTAAAATTGACTAAAACGAAATGATTAATTTTTTTTCAAACGATAGAACTTTCACAAGACCAATAACTAAAATTATTTTATTGGTTTTGCGGAATAAAACCATATTAATTACTCTCTTGTTTTTTACCATATCATCCTGTACTTTTTCTATTAATATTATTGAAAAGGTTTTAAAAAATTCTGATTCCAGCATTCAAGGAATAATGAAAAATGCGGAAGAACACGAAATTCAAATCTTACTTACTGAAGTTGTCAAAGACGCGAATGGAATTCCTATTTTTTTGGAAACAGAATATAATGTTAATGAAAATAAGTATTTCTACCCTGCAAGCACTGTAAAACTTCCTATTGCAATTTTAACTCTTCAAAAAATAAAAGAATTAAATGCTCAAGGAATTCCAATTAATACCACGACTGCTTTTGAAGTTAGAGATCAAACGGGGGGACTTGTCATAAGATCAGATAGCACTGAGAAAATGGGAAAAGTAACCTTAGCACATTTGATTAAGAAAGTATTTTTAGTAAGTGATAATGAAGCTTACAATTACCTTTTTGATTTTTTAGGGCGAGATTATATTTACTGTGAGCTCCAAAAAAAGGGTTTATCGTCGGTTAAAATACAATATAAGTTTTTGGAAGGTGCAGATAATAACAATGCTTGGGAATATACTTTTTTTGATGAAGTTGGTGCTACAGTATACCATCAAGAATCTTTAAAAGCTACTTTGGTTCTTTCTCCTCCTAAACTTGAAGGTATTTTAAAAGGCAATGGATTTATTTCAAATGGAGAATTGGTGAAAAAACCTATGGATTTTACTAAAAAAAACATCCTTTCAATTCGTGATTTAGAGGGTATTTTAAAACGCTTAATTTTCCCGGAATTATTCCCAAAAATAGCACAGTTTGATCTTCAGCCTGCAGATTACACTTTTCTAAAATACTGGATGAGTCGTTCAACTTTAGAAAGTGAATTCCCAAGTTATAATGATCAAAAATATTGGGACAGTTATGATAAATTTTTGATTTATGGAGATCAAAAGGGAGTTATGAATAATGGCCTTAGAAGCTACAATAAAGTAGGTTCTGCATACGGAACACTTACAGATGTAGCTTATATTCAAGACAGAAGGAATGACATTGAATTTTTTTTAACGGCAACTATATTAGTTAATGAAAATAAAATTTTCAATGATAATATTTATGAATTTGAAACTAAAGGCATTCCTTTTTTAGCATCATTAGGCCGGGGGATTTTAAAAGAATTTCAAGAAAAAAAGAAAGGATTATAACAAGCCTAAAGCAACTAATCGCTCGCGCAAAAATTCTCCAGCTTCAATGTCATCATATAACTTGGGATTTTTTTCATTAATCATTTGCGGGAGACAGTTTAGCGGCATTTTTGGAATAGGATGCATAAAAAATGGTAGGGAATACCTGGCCTTACCCCACTCATCTTTTGGAGGATTTATTACACGATGAATGGTGGAAGGCAAATGATTGTTGGTCAACCTAGAAAGCATGTCCCCAATGTTAATCATTAATTCATCAGGAGCTGCGACAGCATTAATCCATTCTTTCTGACGATTTAATACTTGCAATCCACCTCCTTGTGAGCCCATAAGTAGGGTTATTAAATTAATATCTCCATGGGCAGCAGCACGCTCAGCTTGATTGGGAACAATGGTAATTGGAGGGTAGTGTATGGCTCTTAAAATTGAATTCCCTTCACGAATGTAACGGTCAAAATAATTTTCTTCTAGACCTAAGTATAAGGAAATGGCTTGCAGTAATACTTCTGCGGTTTTCTCTAGTTTTTTATATACCTCATCTCCAATGATATTAAAATACTCTAGCTCTGACACCTGAATATTATCTGGATATATTTCTTTAAGGTGTTTATGAATCTTTAGGTCTTGACCAAAATGCCAAAACTCTTTTAGGTCTCCTGTTGTTCTTCCCGCTGCATGTTCTTTTCCAAAACCAGTATAACCTCTCTGACCTCCACCTCCCTCAGTTTCATAAGCTTCTTTTTTTTTCCTAGGTAATGCAAAAAAAGCATTGATTTCACGATATAAATCCGCTTGTAAATTTTTCTCTAAAAAATGCCCTTTTAAAGCTAAGAACCCTATTTCTTGAAACGAAGCACCAATGAATTGAACAAAGTCTGATTTTCGTTTTGGATCCCCAGAAAGGAATTCATTTAAATCCGCTTGTGGTATATTTTTCATAGAAATAAATTAAAAAAAGCGGACCCATCGGTCCGCTTTATATATAGATAAGGAATATTACAGTAGTCCTAGAGTAGGTACCTGCTGTTTATTATTCCCCAAATGATTTTCATAAAACATAAGACGCCTCCTTTCTACATTAAATTAAACTTAGCTGGTGTCACAGCCCGAACTTCTCAATTCAAATATAATAATTGAAGTGTTTTGTTTCTAAATTATTTAACAATTTTTTTCAACGTAAGTCCTTGCACTAAAATAGTAAAGAGTACTACTCCATAAGTTAAAATTAGAATAAGATCTTTTCCTGCGCCAATAGAGTCTGGAAGGTTTAGTGCCAGGGCAATACTTAGTCCTCCTCTTAAGCCACCCCATGTTATAATCAGAGCAGTATTTTTTTCAAATACTTTTTTAATGGAGAGCAGTTTTATTGGAACAAACACTCCAATACCTCTTGAAACAACTACCAAAACAATCACAAGTAAAATGACAATTATGTAGGACATTTCAAAGTTTTGTAGAATTGGAATAATTTCTAATCCAATCAAAATAAACAATATGGCATTTAAAGTTTCATCTAAAAGGTGCCAGAATTTGTAGACATAATCTCCCATGGCTCTTTGAACTCCCTCTTTATTCTTATCTGAATCAATATTTTGATTTAAAAAGAGTCCCATAACAACAACGGCAAGAACTGCAGAGAAATGAAATATATGTGAAATAACCGGCACTAAAAGAACCATTGAAAGGGTTATCAAAACCTCTAATTCAACGTGATCATTTTCAATATATTCTACCAATTTCAAGCCTAAAAATCCCAATAAAGCCCCTAGAAATACGCCACCGACAACCTCTTGGGCGAACAATGCACCAACACTTTGAATGGTAATATTATCAATCCCTTCAATTTTAATACTTAAAAGAGTAAGAAAAACAACTACACCAATTCCATCATTAAAAAGCGACTCTCCTGCAATTCGAGTTTCGGTAACTTTAGAAAGGTTCATTTTTTTAACCATTGCTAAAACAGCAATAGGGTCAGTGGGTGCAATTAACGCTCCAAATAATAAACAGTCTACATAACTTAGCCCAAGAGAACTTAGCCCAAATAAAGGTTGTTCAACGAGCCAAAAAAGACCGGAGCCAACAGCAAACGTTGAGAAAATAACTCCAAAAGTAGCAAGAAACAAAACGGTAACTTTATCCTTTAAGAGCTCATGAACATCTACACTAATTGCTCCTGCAAAAAGCAGAAAAGGTAGCATTACATCAATCAGTAAAACACTAAAGTCGAACTGCTTGGTTAAAGTAGTAACATAGCTAAGAAAATCGGGAGAAACCAGTCCTGTAATCATTATAACTAATGACAGCATTATAGCCAATACCATCAAACCAATTGTTTGTGGAAGCTTTAATATTCGCAAGTTGATAATTGAAAAAATGGATGCTAAACAAAGTAGTAAAGCGGAAAGTTCAAGTAAATTCATTTCAGTTAATTTTCATAAATATATACAAATTAACTCGTAGTATATAGTTTTGTAATGTACTTGCCAATAAGATCAAATTCTAAATTGACAATTTTCTCTGGTGCAAACGTATGGAAATTGGTATGTTCATAGGTATATGGAATAATTGCTACAGAAAAACGATTTTTTTGAGAATCAACAACAGTAAGGCTTACTCCATTTACAGTTATAGAGCCTTTTTCAATTGTTATGTTTCCTTTTTTTGAATCATATCTGAATGTATATAACCAGCTTCCTTTTTTATTTTCAGCCTGAATACATGTTGCGATTTGGTCAACATGGCCTTGAACCATATGGCCATCTAAACGATCACCTAATTTCATTGCACGTTCTAAATTAATTAGATCATTAATTTGAAGAGTTCCTATATTACTTTTAAGTAGTGTTTCTTCTATAGCAGTTACCGTATAAGTTTTCTGATCACATGCTACAACAGTTAAGCAGACGCCATTATGGGCAACACTTTGATCAATTTTTAATGTTTTGGCAAGGTCACTTTCCAAAGTAATGTGGAGGTTAGTGGATTCCTTTTCTAAACTTTTAACCGTTCCAAAAGCTTCTATAATTCCCGTAAACATGCGTTTTAATTTAGTTACATTTGCTTCAAAAATAAGTATAAAACCTCTGGAATGAGTAAAATCTCAAAAATAAGAGTCGGAATTTCTGTTGGTGATCCCAACGGAATTGGTTTTGAAATTATTTTAAAAACCTTTGAGGACAAGCGGATTTTCGATTTTTTTACCCCCATTGTTTTTGCGAATTCAAGAAACTTTATTGAGGAAAAAAAGAAGCTAGGTCTTTCCACGAGTATTTTTTCATTAAAAAACATAAAAACCCCAAATAAAGTTCAATTAAATGTTGTAGAAACTTGGGAAAAACCATTTCCTATTGTTTATGGCGCAGAACAACTTGACGCAGGAGAACACGCCATATCTTCCTTAGAAGCGGTAATAGCTGCCTTAAAACAAGAACAGATAGATATATTGGTTACTGCCCCTATTCACAAGAAAAATATTCAGTCTGAAACCTTCGCATTTCCTGGACATACTGATTATCTTAACCAAAAGTTGGAAGGCGATAGTCTCATGTTTATGGTGACTGATTTTCTAAAAGTAGCCTTAATGAGTGATCACATTCCCCTGAGGGAGGTGGTTAGCTATTTGACAGAAGATAAAATTATAAGTAAAATTATTCTTCTTGAAAAAAGTTTACAACAAGATTTTGGGATTCAACGCCCTAAAATTGCGATATTAGGAATTAACCCTCACAGTGGAGATAATGGGGTTATTGGAAAAGAAGATGACACTCTTTTACGTCCTTTACTCAAAAAACTACAAGAGAAAGGAAGTTTAGTATATGGTCCCTACCCCGCAGATGGATTTTTCGGAAATCAATCATACAAAAAATTTGATGCTGTATTAGCAACATATCATGACCAAGGGCTTATCCCTTTTAAAACCTTATCTTTTGGTAAAGGAGTAAATTTTACTGCAGGTTTAAGTCATGTAAGAACTTCTCCAGATCATGGAACGGCATTTGATATTGCCGGAAAAGGTGTTGCAAATTCCACTTCTTTTACTGCCGCAATTTACAAGGCAAGAGAAATTTTTATACAACGTCAACACGGTCTTGCTAAGGATTAGTTTTTGTCCTTAAACACACTCACAAAGATACTTCCAAGAAGGGAATGAATCAAGCTTGAAATTGCAGCAGGTATTGCAACCATTGGAGATGAAAAATTTTCTCTCGCTAAAACAACCCCTAGCCCAGAATTTTGCATACCTACTTCTATAGAAATAGTTTTTGCAATACTCCAGTTTTTAAACCATCCAAAACTAATAAGTAGACCAACTAGAAATTCTAAAAAATGAAGACAGATTAGAGCTAAAATTAAATTGAAGCCGGAATCTAAAATAATATCTTTTCCCTGACCAATAATACTGGCAACAATTAAGGCAATAAGCATTACGGCAACAGGAGGTGCAAAGGGTAAAATTTTGTTAGTTTTTTTAGGAAAATATTTATTTAAAACTACACCCGAAACAATAGGAATGAGCACCACCTTTAGCGTGCTGTAGAACAGACCCTCAGCAGGAACATTCAAGTAGTTTCCTGATAACTGACTGGTCAAAAAGGGCGTAAATATAATTGCAGCAAGGGTAGAAAAAGCTGTCATAGAAACAGAAAGTGCCACATCTGCTTTTGCTAAGAAGGCAATTACATTTGACGCAGTACCACCAGGGCAACAAGAAACTAAAATGAGTCCTACGGCAAAAAAAGCAGGTAATTCAAACAATTTTCCTAGCCCCCAGCCAAGTGAAGGCATCACAATGAACTGTAAGGCAATACCAAGCAGTACCCATTTAGGGTGAGAAATAATTTGTTTAAAATCAGATGTTTGAAGGGTGAGTCCCATACCCAACATAATTCCCCCTAGCCCTAGGGTAATAAAGGATCCTTGAAACCAAGTAAATAAGGGTGGATGGATCAGAGAGGAAATCGAAAATAAAGCCACAATCCACGGAAAAGCATTAGTTATTTTTTGTATAAAATATGTCACAAGTAATTTTTTAAATCAAGATATAGATTTTTTTTAACCTAGAGCTAAACAAACAAAGGGGCTGCAACAGGATTTAAAGCGAAGATCTAATTTCTAGATAAGAAATTATAAACCCTACAATTTTAATGTGTTACGTTATTTTTTTTATAAATTTGCCGCTCAATTGTTGAGTAATGGAAGTGTTAAAAGAGTTTACTATCCCATTCGTGGGTCTGAAAGACGGAAAACACGACTTTTCTTTTACAATTGACAGTACGTTCTTTATGCATTTTGAGTACATCGATTTTGATCAAGCTTCTATTGAAGCTAAGTTAGTTTTAGATAAAAAACCTACTTTTTTAGAATTAAGTTTTAATGTTAAGGGAGTAATTGTTCTTCCATGCGACATCTCTACTGAATTGTTCGATTTTCATCTTGATGCACAGTATACTTTGCTTGTGAAGTTTGGTCAAGTTTCAGAAACCATTTCAGATGAAATTATCATCTTAAGTGAAGGGACCTACCAAATTAACGTGGCTCAATACCTTTATGAAATGATCATATTGGCTGTTCCACAAAAGCGAGTTCATCCTGGAATCGAAGATGGAACGCTGAAAAGCGAAATCGTAGATAAGCTCAGAGCACTAGAACCTAGAGAAGAAAGTTTAAATGGGAAAAAAGACCCACGTTGGAATAAATTAAAAGACCTCCTTTAAAACAGGTCGCGTAAAACAAATATTATGGCACATCCTAAACGGAAAATTTCCAAAACAAGAAGAGATAAAAGGCGTACGCACTACAAAGCTGCTGACCAACAGATTGCAACTTGTAACACCACAGGCGAAGCGCATTTATATCACCGTGCTCACTGGCATGAAGGGAAACTTTACTATCGAGGAAAAGTACTTGTTGATGCTGTTGAAACTGCAGAAGCATAAGCCAAAAAACATTCTATTTAGCTCTCCCAGTGGGGGGGCTTTTTTTATTAGAAATGTTTTGTTTGGATCAAAAAACTATTATCTTCACTTAGTATTAATATATATTTCTGCTGAAATTTTATAATGAATCTAAAAGATAAAAAGCTGTTAAAAGCAGCAATTACAGCAGTTGGAGGATACGTTCCCGATACAATTTTATCTAATGAAGATTTAGAAAAAATGGTTGATACTAACGATGCTTGGATTACTTCCCGAACAGGAATTAAAGAACGACGAATTCTCAAAGAACCGGGTAAAGCCACTTCTTATTTAGCCATTCAAGCTGCCAATGATTTAATTTCCAAAAAAAATCTCGACACTTCTACTATTGATTTAGTAATTGTTGCTACCATTACTCCCGATATACATGTTGCCGCTACCGCTGCTTATGTAGCTTCAACCATTGGAGCTGTAAACGCATTTGCATATGATTTAAACGCTGCCTGTTCTGGTTTTTTATATGGGATGAGTACTGCAGCGTCACATATTAGTTCTGGCCGCTATAAGAAAATATTACTTATTGGAGCTGATAAAATGTCGTCAATAGTAGATTATACTGATCGTGACACATGTATTATTTTCGGAGATGGAGGCGGTGCTGTTTTATTTGAACCTAGCACAAATGATTATGGTTGGGAAGACGAATATTTCAGGAGTAATGGAACTGAGCGTATGTCTTTACGAATAAAAGCAGGAGGTTCACTGCACCCTACTTCAAAGGATAGTTTTGCTCAAGGAGATCATAACATTTATCAAGATGGAAAAGCAGTGTTTAAATATGCCGTTTCAGAAATGGCAAATGCTGCTGAAGAAATAATGAAACGCAATGCACTTGACGGTAATACAATAGATTACCTTGTTCCACACCAAGCAAATAAAAGAATAGTAGATGCTACCGCAAAAAGATTGGACCTAAACCAAGAAAAAGTCTTAATGAATATAGAGCGGTATGGTAACACAACAGCGGCTACCCTGCCCCTATTGTTACACGATTACGAATCAAAATTTAAAGAAGGAGACAAGCTTATTTTCGCTGCATTTGGTGGTGGATTTACGTGGGGTGCTGCGCACCTAACGTGGGCTTATTAATAATCAATTGAAAACGAACTATGGATATTAAAGACATTCAACACTTAATTAAATTTGTTGCTAAATCTGGCGCTCAGGAAGTAAAATTGGAAATGGAGGATATTAAAATCACCATAAAAACTGGACCAGACAAACCTTTTGTTGAAAATTCAGGAATGGTACAACAAGTACAACCAATGCCAGTTTTAGCTGAAGCTCCAGTCCCCCCTGTAGCTTCAGCTCCAGAAGTTGTTGCAGCTCCTGTCCAATCAGAAGAAGATAATTTAATTACCATTAAATCACCAATTATTGGAACTTTTTATCGTAAAGCTACTCCAGATAAGCCCTCTTTTGTTGAAATAGGACAAGCAATTAAGGAAGGAGATGTGTTGTGTGTTATCGAAGCCATGAAACTTTTCAATGAAATTGAGTCTGAGCTAAGCGGTACTATTGTTAAGATTTTAGTCGATGATGCTTCTCCAGTAGAATTTGACCAACCCTTATTTGTGATCAATCCTTCCTAAATAAATCAGGTATGTTTAATAAAATATTAATTGCCAATCGTGGTGAGATAGCAATGCGTGTTATTCGAACATGCAAGGAAATGGGTGTTAAAACAGTAGCAGTGTATTCTAAAGCAGATGCTGATAGTTTACACGTTCGTTTTGCTGATGAAGCAGTCTGTATAGGACCAGCCGCAAGTAGCGAGTCTTATTTAAAAATTCCTAACATCATTGCTGCTGCAGAAATAACCAATGCTGATGCAATTCATCCGGGGTATGGTTTTTTATCTGAAAACGCTAAGTTTTCCAAAATTTGTGAAGAACATAAAATTAAATTCATTGGAGCATCTTGTTCAATGATTGGCCAAATGGGTGATAAAGCTTCTGCTAAAGCCACCATGAAAGCTGCAGGCGTTCCAACCATTCCAGGGTCAGAAGGTCTTTTAGCTTCATTAAAGGAAGCTGCTTCTATTGCAAAAGAATTTGGTTACCCCGTTATGTTAAAAGCAACCGCTGGAGGAGGAGGAAAAGGAATGCGAGCGGTTTGGAAAGCTGATGAGCTTGAAAAGGCCTGGGAAAGCGCTCGTCAAGAAGCTAAAGCTGCCTTTGGAAATGACGCCATGTATATGGAAAAACTTATTGAAGAACCTCGTCATATCGAAATTCAAATTATAGGTGATTCTTCAGGGAAAGCATGTCATCTTTCAGAGCGTGATTGTTCTATTCAAAGGCGTCATCAAAAACTAACTGAGGAAACCCCCTCTCCTTTTATGACAAATACCCTGAGAAAGAAAATGGGTGATGCCGCAGTAAAAGCTTCAGAACACATAAAATATGAAGGTGCAGGAACTATAGAATTTTTGGTTGACAAGCATCGAAATTTCTATTTTATGGAAATGAATACCCGTATTCAAGTAGAACACCCCATTACAGAACAAGTCATTGAATTTGATTTAATACGTGAGCAAATTAAAGTTGCAGCTGGAGAGAAAATTACAGGAAAACATTACCTCCCCAGGCTACACTCTATTGAATGTCGTATTAATGCTGAAGATCCGTTAAATGATTTTAGACCTAGCCCAGGGGTGATAACAAACCTTCATCTTCCAGGAGGACATGGTGTAAGGATAGACACTCACGTATATAGTGGCTATGTGATTCCGCCTTATTATGATTCTATGATTGCTAAACTTATCACTACTGCACAAACTCGCGAGGAGGCGATTAGTAAAATGAAAAGGGCACTTGAAGAGTTTATTGTAGAGGGTGTTAAAACAACCATTCCTTTTCACCTAAAACTTATGAGTGATCCGGCTTATGTTAAGGGCGATTATACCACTAAGTTTATGGAGAGCTTTTCCATGGAAATCTCTGAGTAACTGTAAATTAATTTCTTAGGCAGGAACCTCATTTGATACTGGCATCTTTGGTTAAAAACTAAAGTTTTTTATAAGTGCGAAGCTTATTCCAGATGGACAAAATCAAACCCATATTGGAGGGACTTTTGACTTTAAAGATACCGTTGAAATAGGAGGAGGGTATAAGAGCATAGGTTATTCTAATATTTTAATAATTGTTAAAACTAAGTTTGGACTCACTGCGGCTTACGCTTATGACTTTGGTATCCCAAATAGAGAATCTTCAGTGACTAGAAGCGGAAATGAAATCTTTGTGAAGTTTAGGTTTTAAAGAATTATCCTTTAGGTTTACCAGTAATTTTTTCTGGTAATACTTTGAAACCCATATTGTAGAGTGTAAAACCAAAAATATCTGCATACTGTTCAATAGTTTTAGAAACCGGTGTTCCAGCGCCATGACCTGCATTAGTTTCAATACGAATAAGCACAGGATTATCGCCTTGCTGTTTGTCTTGTAATTCCGCAGCAAATTTAAAAGAATGTGCAGGGACCACTCTGTCATCATGATCTCCAGTAGTTATTAAAGTCGCGGGATAACGTGTTTCTTGTTTTACATTATGAACAGGAGAATAGCCCTTTAAGTAATCAAACATTTCTTTCGATTCTTCTGAAGTTCCATAGTCATAGGACCATCCAGCTCCTGAAGTGAATTTATGATAGCGCAGCATATCTAAAACTCCAACAGCAGGTAAAGCTACTTTCATTAATTCAGGACGTTGTGTCATCACGGCGCCAACTAGAAGACCCCCGTTGGACCCACCACGAACAGCTAAGAATTCAGGACTTGTTATGTTTTCTGCAATGAGATATTCAGCCGCTGCGATAAAATCATCAAACACATTTTGTTTTTGTTGCTGAATTCCTGCATTATGCCAGTTTTTTCCATACTCTCCACCTCCTCTTAAATTAGGGACAGCGTAAACACCTCCTTGTTCCATCCAAATAGCATTTGTGATACTAAAAGAAGGTCGAAGACTAATGTTAAAACCTCCATAGCCATAAAGAATGGTTGGGTTCTTTCCATTGTATTTCACTCCTTTTTTATGGGTAATGATCATCGGTATTTTAGTGCCATCTTCTGAGTTATAAAATACTTGTGTAGAGATATAATCGTCTGAGTTAAAATCAATTTCAGGAGTCCAATATTTTTTCGAGGTTTGAGTTTTGGGCTCATAAGAATAAATAACACCTGGAGAGTGATAGTTGCTAAAGCTGTAATAAAGTAAATCAACCTCTTTTTTACCATTAAAACCTCCAGCAGTTCCGATACCGGGCAGTTTAACTTCTCCCAGGTTATTCCCCTTACTATCATATTGAATTACCTTAGTAATAGCATCTACCATGTATTTAGCAAAAAAGAAACCACTCCCACTACTTGGTGATAAAACATGTTCTGTTTCTGGAATAAAATCCTTCCAATATTTTTCTTGAGGCCTTTTTGCGGTTGCTGTTACGACTTTTTGATTAGGGGCATTTGTATTGGTTACTATATAAAAAAGTGATCCTTCAGAGTCCATTAAATAACTATCAGTACTGTAATCTTGATCCATTGGAATTAATGGGCTGTCAGGGATGGTTAAATCTTTTAAAAAAGTAATATTTCCGGAAGTTGTTTTAGATGCAGAAACAACCAAATAATGACCATCATCGGTAACAGAGGCTCCTACGTAACGATGTTTTTGCTCTGGAGTTCCACCAAAAATAATGACATCTTCCCCTTGTGGGTCTCCTAGTTTATGATAGTACAATTTGTGTTGATCGGTCATATCCGAAAGTTCACTTCCATCGGGCTTATCATAACTTGAGTAGAAAAATCCTTCCTCTAGTTTCCATTGAATCCCACTAAACTTTACATCCACAATCGTGTCTTCAATAATGGTGTTTTGTATAGCATCAAGCACAATTATTTTTCGCCAATCACTACCCCCTTCACTCACAGAATAAGCGACTAATTTGCCAGAGCTTGAAAAACTAAGTCCCGCTAAAGATGTAGTGCCGTCTTTTGCAAAAGTATTAGGGTTTAAAAAGACTTTGGCTACTTCATCTTTTTTTTGCCGGTAGATTACAGATTGATTTTGTAGGCCATCGTTTTTATAAAAATAAGTGAAGTCACCCTCTTTAAAGGGGGCTGAAAGTTTTTCATAATTCCAGAGCTGTTCCAGTCTATTTTTTAATTGATTTCTAAAAGGAATGTCTTCTAGATAAGAAAAGGTAACCTCGTTTTGCTTGCCTACCCAACTTTTAGTTTCTTTAGAATTATCATCTTCCAACCATCGATAACTATCAATAACTTCTGTTTCAAAATAGGAGTCTATTATTGGAATTTTTTGAGTATCTGGGTAATTCATTTTTCCTAATTTATCTTGACAAGAGGCCAAGGCTAGTAAAAGTACAAAGGCTATGGAGGGTTTCATAAAAATGATTTTGAACCTTGAATGTACTCTTTTTAATAAAAAAAACCCTTCTAAAGGTTCTTATAATGACCGATAGAGGGGTAGCTATCTTTGATTTGAAATTTATATTATTTGTAAAAATTTACTATTCCTGTATTGATATCATACATACCGCCAATAATTTTAATTTCTCCTTTTTGCTCCATTTCAGCAAGAATTTCACTCTTAGCTATAATATTATCAATGGTCATCAGTACATTTTTCCGTGCAACTTCATTGACAAAATCAATATTCCCTGAATTTCTCAAAGCCTCCTCTTTGGGATCAATAACAGCTACAACAGCTGGTTCAATTTTTTTAATTAACCCAGTAAGGTTTCCAAGACGGGCATGATCACAAGCTCCTTTTACGGCTCCACAAGCAGTATGGCCTAGTACGACTATTAGCTTTGTGCCTGCAAGTTTGGTAGCAAATTCCATACTTCCTAAAATATCTTCATTCACAAAGTTTCCAGCAATACGAACGCTAAAAACATCTCCAATTCCTTGATCAAAAATTAGTTCTGAAGAAACTCTAGAGTCAATGCAACTGAGAATGGTTGAATGAGGATATTGTCCTTTGCTTGTTTCTTTGACTTGTTGCATAAGGTCTCTTTCAAGTTCCTTTTCTTGAATAAAACGCTGGTTCCCATTAATTAATTCTTGTAGAGAAGAATCCGGTGTCATTTGTGCTTGCGTTTCTTTTGTATGTGCTTTCATAATTATAAAGGTTTTTAGTTTTTTAACAATAAAATTGGTACTTCTGTGTTTGCGATTATTTTTTGAGTTAATTTATGGTTTTGATCTCTAAAATTTCTTAAAGAATCCTTTATGCCCCAACAAACACATAAAAGATCAATCTTATTTTTATGAATATAATTAGTAATATTTGAATCTACAATACCATTTTCCTCAAATTCATAGATTATTTTTTTTGGTGTAGATTTTCTCTTTACGTTTGTTTTATTGAAAACGGTAAAAACATTCAAAACAGGTTTAGTTTTTTTGATGAGTTCTTGAATTAAATGGAATCGGGTATTAATTTCTTTTTCATCGAGGAAACCAAGTTTCAGATTTTTTGTATTAGATAGATTGTTTTTTTCTCCGGATAATAGTATGAGACCATCATAATTTTCTCTCAATTGATTTAATTTTTGGGTGTTAAATGAATTTAGAAATCTCTTTTTTTGTCTTCCAATGACAACCATATCTGGATCAGTAGTTTGAATATGCTTTTGAACCTCTTCTATTAAATTCCCATAGGTGTAAGAGTAAATAATTGTTAGTTCTTCTGTTTCAGAAATTAGGTTAACTAACTTTTGCATTTCCAATTTGACTCTTTGACGTTCATCCTCAAGTTCTCTTAAAAAAACAACTTGATTTTCAGTTTTTTTAACATTAGACAATCGATTAATGTATAAAATATCAATTGCACCATTAATTGGTTTTGCAAAATTTATAGCATTTTGTAAACCGACGTGAGCAGCTTTACTCTGATCAAAAACCACTAACAATCGGAAGTCTGGCTTATAGGATAGAATCATATATTTTTTTAGGCGCTTTTTGAGCGTAATTTAAAAAACTGAATAAAACTCTCTGGATTTAATACGGTTTGATGTTCAGATTTTATTTTAATATCGATATTTCTGTTTCTTGCTTTTTCTGCGAAATCTTCTAATATTTCAACGATATCGTTATCTAAATAGCGAGTATTTCGGACATCTAATTCTAAAAATGTTTCTCTAGGAAGGCTATCTAATTCTTTCAAAATGGCTCCTTTGTTAAAGAAGGTAACTTCTTCTGCTAAGGTCATTTTAATTTTGTGTCTACCATTACTATTGTCTTCAATATGCATGAAGTGTGAGTTTTGAAAACTCTTGATTAAGATCACAACAATACCTACTGCTAACCCCAATCCAATACCAATTAATAAATCAGTAAATATGATGCCTGTTACGGTAACAATAAAGGGAACAAATTGTTTCCAACCTAAATGATACATTTTCAAAAACAATTCAGGTTTAGCCAACTTATAACCTACAATTAAAAGAATTGACGCAAGAACAGATAATGGAATTTTATTTAAAAGGGAAGGGATTAAAAGAACTGAAACCAATAATAGAAGACCATGAATGATTGCAGACATTTTAGTTTTTCCACCCGATTGAATATTTGCTGAACTTCTAACAATTACCTGAGTTATTGGAAGACCTCCAATTAATCCAGAAAGAATATTACCTGTTCCTTGTGCAAGTAATTCTCTGTTTGTAGGGGTAACTCTTTTTACAGGATCTAACTTATCGGTAGCCTCAACACACAACAAGGTTTCTAAACTTGCAACTAGAGCAATAGTAAAAGCGGTTATCCAAATCTGAGGATTTGTTATGCCAGCAAAATTTGGCAAAACAAATTGGCCCAAAAATGAACTCATATCTTCAGGCACTGGAACACTTACTAGAAGGTCTTTTGAAATTCCCCAAGAAGTATTTCCTTCAGTTATGGTAAAATATAAGATACCAGTAATCACAGCTACTAGCGGTC
>Ga0307986_10000800_pt1 | contig 23222 bp, 21 predicted proteins | sample EllFjometageno82_FD_203170 | JGI IMG/M metagenome (GOLD analysis project Ga0307986, IMG submission 203170) | Marine microbial communities from Ellis Fjord, Antarctic Ocean - #82 | ecosystem: Environmental > Aquatic > Marine > Unclassified | place: Southern Ocean | collected 2014-10-09
AACCCAATAACGTGCATAAAAAAGTAAAATAAAAAGCTATTCTATAATTTGGTTCTGTTCTAGACAATGCACGGACACTGATTGCAACACACGCAAAAAAAATACAAAAAATAATTGGTGATAAATAATAAAAATTTAGATCTACAAATGCCGGTTGAACTATTAAGGTCATACCTGCAAAACCTATAAATACAGCTGACCATCTTTTGACACCAACTTTTTCGGATAAAAATAAAATTGATGCAATCGTTACAAATATTGGCCCACCAAAAGTTAATGAAATAACATCTGCTAAGGGTAGTTTTCTCAGACCAAAGAAAAGAGCTATGATCGCCAATGTTCCACTAATGGCTCTAAATGTGTGAAGACCAGGACGGCCTGTTTTGTAAAAACTAAATATTTTGTCTCTTGGTATAATGAAAAAAATAGGTATTAAGCCTACTGCAAATCTAGCAAAAAATACCTCACCTATAGGATAATAGTTTAACCACTTGATGCAGATATCCATTACAGCAAAGCAACTTACGCTTACTACCATGTACAATACGCCTATTTGATTTCTTGTAAGCAATTTTATATCCTCTAGACTTCATAACACAATTAATTAATTATGCAAAAATGTTACTTAGCACTTGGTTGTTTCTGGAAACCAGAAGAAAATTTTAGAACTAAACCAGGCATATTAGAAACGGAAGTTGGATACGCCGGAGGTAAAGTGATGAATGTAACTTATGAGCAAGTGTGTAGAGGCGACACCGAACATGCCGAAGTTGTAAAATTAACCTATGATCAAAAAGAAATTTCTTATGAAAAAATATTAGATTTATTTTTTAAAATGCACGATCCAACGCAAAAAGATATGCAGTATCCAGATGTGGGCACGCAATATAGAAGTGAAATTTTTTATGAAGATGAAGAACAAAAAAAAATTGCCAACGTGGTTAAGAAAAAATTTAATGTAAATTTTTCTGGAAAAATTGAAACTAAAATTTCAAAAATTAATAACTACTGCAAAGCAGAAGAGTACCATCAAAAATATATAAAAAAAAACAGCCGATGAAAAACCTTGTGTCTACAAATTGGCTTGAAAAAAATATTGAAAATGTACGAATATTAGATGCCTCGTGGCACATGCCAAACTCTAACAGAAATGCCTATGATGAGTTTTTGCAAGGTCATATTGAAAATACTAATTTTTTAGATTTAGATAAAACTTCTAAACTAAATTCTTCTCTTCCACACATGCTTCCAAGCAAAGCTTATTGGGAAAACGTAATTTCAGACTTTGGTATTCAAAATGCTGACCATGTGGTTATTTACGATAATTCAGATGTAATAAGTTCTTGTAGAACTTGGTATAATTTTTTGTACTTTGGTCATGATTCTGATCTAGTTTCCGTTTTAGATGGGGGATTAAAAAAATGGATAAATGAAAATAAAAAAACCACTCAAAGTGATAAATTATTTTTTAAAAGCTCTTATTCAGCTAAAGAAAATCTATCTTTAGTTTTAAACAAAGATCAAATAAATTTAAATATTAATCATAAAACATTTGAATTAATAGACGCACGTAACAAAGATAGATTTCAAGGTCTTCAACCAGAGCCAAGAATAGAATTAAGAAGCGGTAGCATTAAAGGCTCTAAAAATATTCCCTTCAGTGAAGTAATTAACAATAAAGACAATACCTTTAAAACAAAAGAGGAACTAAAATTAATATTTAAACGATTGGATTTAGATTTAAGTAATAATTTAGCTTTTACTTGTGGCTCTGGAGTCACAGCTTGTGTTTTAGGTCTAGCAAGTTCCATCATAAGTGGTAAACATCCTGTTGTCTATGACGGTTCATGGGCTGAGTATGGAATAAAATGAAAACAAATAATAAAATAAAAACCTTTTTAATAATTTTTTTTATAGCCATATTTGCAATAATTGCCGCAAGACATTTCGTGGGTTTACATTTTAAAAAAAAATTTAGCGTTAGGCCAGCACCAGGTGTCATGGTGTTTGCGGTTGAAAAATCTTCATTTTATAAAAGTATAGAAACTTTTGGTACTGCAATTGCTCAGAACTCGAAAACATACAGAGTAAAAAAAGATGATATAGTAGGTAACTTTATTATTGAAAATAGATTTGTTAAAAAAAATGATATTATTGTAGCTTTAAAAAATAACGAAAATATTATAGCTGACTTTGAAGGCAAGCTTGGTAAGAGAGAGATAGCCCAAGGTGTCCTTGGATCAAATAGTTTAATTGTAACTTTAGATGATCTGAAAAATATAATAATAGACATTAAGGTTCCAGAAAACTACGTTGGAGTTTTAAAAACTGGCCTTAAGGCTGAGGTATCAAGTTCTGCTTTTAAAAAAACTTTTAAAGGTAAAATAGATTCTGTAAGTTCAAGAATAGACCCCTCTACACGCTCGATATTAGCCAGGATAATTGTAAATAATTCAAATTTCGAAATTATTCCCGGTCAATTAATGACTGTCAAAGTTATTTATGATGAGATTAAACAGATTGGAGTCCCAGAGAGCGCAGTTATAATACAGGGCAAAACTGCTTTTGTTTATACTGTAAATAATGGTACTGCAGAAAAAAAGAATATAGAAATAGGAAAAAGAAATTTTGGTAAAGTTTCAGTTCTTTCTGGAATCTCGGAAGGTGAAATAGTAATTAGCGAAGGGGTTTCTAAGGTTAGAAATAAAGTTAAAGTAAAAATTATAAAGCCTACTAACAAAAAATAGTAAATATGTTCTTAACTGACCTGTCAATTAAAAGACCCGTTGTTGCATCGGTAATGAGTATAGTACTAGTAATCTTTGGTCTAATTACTTTCCAAGATATCCCTACTGATGAATTGCCAGATGTTCAGCCGCCAGTTGTTACAATACAAACTGATTACAAGGGAGCCTCAGCTGAAATTATAGATACTCAAATTACTCAAAAAATTGAAGATTTTGTAGGAGGTACACCAGGACTTGAAACTATTGATTCTTTCAGTGAAGATGAGAGCTCTAGAATTACATTGACATTTGAAACTGGACTTGATCTTAACGATGTAACAAACGATGTAAGAAGCTCTGTCGCTAGAGTAGTCGATAATTTGCCTGATGGAGCGGCACAGCCAGAGATTTATAAACAAAGTTCCGGAATGCGAACTACCATGTGGCTATCTTTTAACTCAGATACAATGTCTGACCTTGAGCTAACTGACTACGCCGATAGATATTTAACAGACACTTTCTCAACTGTTTCTGGAGTTGGTAGAGTAAGATTAGGTGGTCAAAGAGAGTTGTCCTTACGTGTTTGGCTAGACCCATTGGCTTTGGCCGCAAGAGATATAACCACTCAAGAGGTTGAACAGGTTCTTCGAAAAGAAAATGTTGAGTATCCAGCCGGAAGGATTGAATCTAAAGATATCGATTTGACAATTAAGTTAGATAAAGCTTATCAAAAATTAGAGAATTATAAAAAATTAGCTCTTAAGAGGGCGAAAGATGGATCAATAATAACACTAGATGATGTAGCGAGAGTTGAAGTGGGCGCAGAATCAATAAGAACTCTTTTTAAAGGAAATGGAAAACAAGTTGTTGGAATTGGAATTTACCAACAATCAGACGCAAATACAATTGCTGTGGCTAAAGGCGTTAAGAAAAAAATTAAAGAAATCAAATCGACTTTACCTCCTGGTACGACGCTAGAGGTGTCTTTTGACAGAAGCAATTATATTAAAGCTGCAATTGGTGAAGTTTATAAAACTCTTTTAATTGCCTTAGTCTTAGTAACTATAATTATTTATCTTTTTCTAGGAAACATAAGAGCACTTGTTGTTCCGTTAGTTGCCCTACCTGTTTCATTAATTTCTACTTTTTTGTCAATATATATTTTTGATTTTTCAATTAACCTTTTTACTTTAATGGCACTAGTTTTAGCCATTGGAATTGTAGTTGATGACGCAATCGTAATGTTGGAAAACATTGTGAGAAGAATTGAATTAGGGGACAGTCCTTTAGTTGCGGCTTACAAGGGTGCAAAACAAGTTTCTTTTGCTATTATAGCAACAACGGTTGTGCTAGTTGCGGTCTTTGTCCCTTTAGTTTTTATCAAAGGAATAACGGGCGTATTATTTACCCAAACTGCAATTACTCTTGCTTCTGCAGTAATTATTTCTAGTTTTGTAGCGCTTTCTTTAAGTCCAATGTTAGCAAGTAAATTCTTAAAAAAAAATATGAAAAAGTCTAATATTGTTGTGAAATTTGAAAAGCTTTTAAAAACAGTTACAAATTCATATAAAACATCTCTTATTCTTTGGATAGGTAAAAAAAAAATAATCATATCTTTTTTAGCTAGCACTTTAATTTTAACAGTTTTTTTATTCAACTTTACTCAAAAAGAATTAATTGCTTCAGAAGACAGGGGAGCATTTTTTGTTATAATTAAAGCCCCACAGGGTTCAGGTTTTAATTTTACTAAATCTAAAGCAGAAGATATTGAAGAATTATTATTACCTGAGGTTGGTAAAGGAGAATACAGAAAATTAATTATGCGTGTGCCTGGATTTGGTAAATCCTCTAAACAGGTAAATAGTGGTTTTATAATTGTTCTTTTAGAACCATGGAAGAAGCGAGATCGGCATGGTATAAAAATAATGAGGGAGTCCTTTGGAAAAATTAGTCGTGTACCTGGTGTTCTAGCTTTTCCAGTTATGCCTCAAGGAATAAGAACTGGAGGTGTAGAAAGCCCTGTTCAATTTGTTATACTTGGTAATACCTATAAAAAGTTAATTGAATGGAAAAATATAATTAAGGAGGAAGCTAGAAAGAACCCTGGCCTAACATCAATTCAAGATGATTTTGATCTCAATAAACCTCAGTTAAATGTTAAAATTGATCAAAAAAAAGCAGCTGATTTAGGTGTCTCTACAGAAGATATAGGAAGAACTATTGAAACTATATTTGGCTCAAAAAGTGTCACTCGATTTACTCAAGATGGCAAAGAGTATTCAATTATATTACAAGGAGATATTAAAGATAGACAAGAACCCGAAAGCATAAGTAAAATTTTTGTTAGATCTAAAAATAACGGTAAACTTGTGTCTGTTTCAAACTTAGTTTCATATAGTGAAGAAGGTAAATCTCCCTTTTTAGCAAGATATAACAGGCAGAAAGCCGTAACTATTTCCGCAAGACTGGTTGGAGACTATTCACTGGATGAAGCGTTAAAGTTTTTAGTAAATGTTGTTGAGGAAAATACTCCTCGAGCCAAAATTGCTTACAAGGGTGAAAGTGAAGAATATAAAAAAACTAATAATGAATTATATTTAATTTTTGCTTTAGCTCTTATTACTGCTTACCTTGCTATGTGTGCTCAATTTGAAAGTTGGAGACACCCATTCACAATCATGCTTACTGTTCCGATGGCTATCCTGGGTGGTCTTTTAGGTCTGTTAGTAGTTGGCTCGTCTTTAAATGTGTACAGTCAAATTGCCCTTGTTATCCTAATAGGCTTATCAGCAAAAAATGGAATATTAATTGTTGAATTTGCAAATCAGCTTCGAAGGGAAGGAAAAAAATTTGAAGTAGCTATAGTCGAGGCCGCAACAATAAGATTGAGACCAATTTTAATGACAAGTCTTTCAACACTATTTGGTGTACTCCCACTAATGATTGGATCAGGCCCAGGTGCAGCAAGTAGGCTAACTGTTGGGATAACTATATTTGGTGGAATGCTGTTTTCTACTTTTTTTACACTTTACGTAATTCCAGCAATCTACACAATAGTTGGTAGAAACACTAAAAATATTGACGCGGTTGAAGTTGAATTAAATAAACAACTTAAAAAATAAAATATTTGTTTTTATTTAAATTTTTTTTACAAAATGTAAGCTGCTTTCTATATTTGCTCGCTATATTTCTTACTGACTTTGCATAAATAATGGCTTTTTTATCTTTAGAATAATTTTCGTAATCTCCCCAGCCTTTATAGTAAGCAAGATACTGACGATAAGCATCACTTTTAGGAATTTTTAATATTTTTGAAGTTTTATTTACATACCAACCTATGAAATCTACAGAATCTTTAAATCTTGCTCGTGTAGCGAGCTTATTACCTGTCTCTTTCTTATACTGTTCCCAGGTGCCGACAATTGCCTGTGAATATCCAAACGAACTTGAGAGTCTTTTAAATGGAATTACCTTAAACAACTTTCTTCTAGGTGGCTTAGCTAGCCAATTAAAATCGCTTTCTTTTTTTATGAAAGCAAGCTGTATATGAATGGGGACTCCCCATTTCTCATATGTCGCCTTCGAATGCTTGTACCACAAGTATCTTTCCTCAAAAATTTTGCAACTATTTTGTGTGTTTTTGGGAATTGAAGAGCATGCAGATAAAAATAAAAAAATTACTAAAATTATAAATTTATTAAAATGAATCACTCATCATATTGTATAAGAAATTAGCTAACCTTTCTTCATTTTTTTATTAATTTAATTATAAAAAATACAATTACCACACCAGCCCCATTTGCCATTAAATCATTGTACTCGAAAGCTCTATTTGGAATGAAAAAATGTAGCATTTCCAAAATAATAGAAACAGTAAAAAGAAAGACAAAACTATTAATGAATCTTTTTTTAAATAAATTACAAATTAATCCTAAGGTTGTTAAATAAAAAAAGTAAAAAAAATGATTTATAGAGGTTCCCAGTGGAGTGTTAATAAGGGTGGGTTGTTTTTCAAGGTCTCCATCAAGTAGATAGCCCATTAAACTTCCTGGAAACAAATAAAGAATAAATAAAATTATTAATGATAGGTAATATAAATATTTAAATAAATTTAATAGAGTATTTTTCATAATTGATCTAATATAGTGAATTATCGTCTAATAAAAAATAATTTTTTATGGGTAAGTTAATTTTAACACGGCACGGTCAAAGTACATGGAACGCAGAAAATCGATTTACTGGATGGGTCGATGCGGACTTATCTCCAAAGGGCATATTGGAAGCGAAAAAATCAGGTGAATTAATTAAGGATCTTAATATAAATATTGATAAATCTTTTACGTCATTTTTAAAAAGAGCCATCAAAACTCTAACAGTCATTTTGCAAGAAAATAATTTAGAACTTAAATTCAACACCGCCTGGGAAATTAATGAACGCCATTATGGTTCATTAACTGGTTTAAACAAAGAAGAAACAAGAAAGAAAATAGGTGAAGAACAATTTAAAAAATATAGAAGATCCTGGGATATATCGCCGCCAAAAATGTCTGATGATGATAAAAATAAATCTTTATTTAGTCCTTTAAATGCCAACATACCACTCGGCATGATACCTTTTACTGAGTCTTTAAAAGATACGTATAATCGTGTCATTCCTTATTACGAGAAAGAAATAAAAAAATACCTTCATGAGTCTAAAAATGTTTTAATATCCGCACACGGAAATTCATTGAGAGCTCTTTGCAAATATCTTTTTAAAATATCAAATACTAAAATTAATGAACTAGAAATACCAACAGGAAATCCTTTAATAGTAGAATTCGACCAAAACCTTAGAGTTAAAAAATATTATTACCTTAATAAAGTAAGAGCAAAAAATATTATTTTTAATCAATAGTCTTTAGATTTATAATTTTATCATACATATCTTTAGTATTGATATGATAAAAGTTTTTATCGCTTTTCACGCCTTGCAATGTATTGGTATTAATTAAATTGTCCCATACATGATTCATAGAAAATATTTTATTCTTTTTAAAGTTGAAAACACTTCTGTCGAGTATTTGTAAACCGGTAAAAATATACTGATTATTCTTATTTCGTTTTACACTTCCTTTCTTGTCTAAACTGAAATCCCCCTTAAAAGTCGAATCAAAACTCAAATTTTTATCTACAAGCAGAAGGGTTGTTATTCTTGATTTAAAATAAAATTTCTCTAGTAACTTTAGTTCTTGGGTGTAATTATTATTCCATATAGTGTCAGGATTTAAAACTATGAAGGGATTGTTATTAAAAGTTTTAGTTCCATAAAATATACCTCCACCTGTATCAAGTAATTCTTGCTTTTCTTCGGAAAATACAATTTTAACTTTATAATCCTTGTCTAAAACGAATTTTTTTATTTTTTCTGCTAAATAGTGAACATTAATAACAATTTCTTTTACCCCATGATCTATCAGCAAATTTATGGCTCCTTCTAGCAAATTTTGTTCGTGAATTTTAATAAGACATTTTGGTGTTTCTAACGTAAGTGGTCGCATTCTAGTTCCTGTACCTGCAGCTAAAATCATGGCTTTATCAATTTTCATTTAAAATTTACCTTTCTTAGATCTCTAACAATTAAATACTTTTTCATTATTGTATTTAAATTATTAAATATTGGATTCTTCATCCTCTCCTCTAATAATTTCCAGGTACGAGGTAAGTACTTAAGATAGCCTGGTTTTTTGTCTCTTTTAAAAAGTCTTACAAAAATGCCTAGAATTTTAAAATTTCTCTGAACAGACAAAATATCAAAATCATTTTTTAAATTAAGTTTATCTTTTTTCTTAAGTTTTGATTTTAAGATATAATATTTAAATAAATCATCTTGAGTTTTTTTAGAGATTCTAATTCTAACGTCATCTATCAATGACGCAACATCATACAAAGGATTTCCAATTATAGCGTCTTGACTATCTATTAATCCAAATTTATTATTTGAAATCATGATATTTGAAGCATGAAAATCTCTATGAGTAAAACAAGTGTTTTTAAAATGTAGCTGATTATAAATATAGTTAAGTTCTTTTTTAATCTTTAATTTAATTGTAGATAGTGTTTTTTTTTTTATTAATGAACTTAAGTAGCAATCAAAAAATAAATCTGATTCTTTGTTTAGTTCCTTCAATGAATAGGTGCCAAATTTAATTGTCTCTTTGTGAAATTTATATTTGCTTTTTAATTTAATTTTTTGAATTTTTATAATTAGATCTATTAATTTTTTGTAATATTTTTTTTTATTTTTTTTTTTTTTTATAAAATCAAAAAAGGATATTTTTCCTAAATCGCTAATTTCTATAATATTTTTTTTCATGTTGCTGTCAATCAGTTTAGGGGCTAATATTTTATTCTTGCTTAAAATTTCATTTACAGCACTGTAGACAATTAAATTCTTAAATTTTTCTTTTTTAGCTACCACTATTATTGTGCTTTTATTATTTTTTTGTACCCTATAAAATTCTCTGTAGGATGCATCGCCAGATATTTTTTTTAAATTATAATTCATCTATTTTAAAATTTTTCCATCTACCATATCCTTTAATTTCAAGATTTCTTTCATCTTTTTTTTTAGAGTGGCTAAATTTTAATTCTATTTTATCAGCAACATTATCTTTTATTAATTCTGGCCATTCAATAATTTTAATACTTGAGTCTTTTTCGTTAAAAATACCAAGCTGTCTTGTTTCTTTAACGCTTTTGAGTCTATAAAGATCATAATGCATTACTTTAAATGCTGAAAACTCATACTCATATAGTAAATTAAATGTGGGGCTTAAAACTTCTGTTAATTTTATATTTTCTCTTTTTTGTAAGTAATTTATTAAATTCCTAGTAAAGGTAGTTTTGCCAACACCTATTTCTCCAAATAATAACACGCAATCAGGTTTTAATAAATTTTCAGCAATTTTTTTTGAGAAGAAATTTAAATGTTCTAAAGATTTTATGATCATTAGCCACTAAATTAGTAGCGGTAAGTATCTGGTTTAAATGGTCCGGATGGTTTAACGCTAATGTAATCAGCTTGTTCTTTTGACATTTTAGTTAGTTTTGCTCCAACTTTTTCTAGGTGTAAAGTAGCTACTTTTTCATCTAAATGTTTAGGCAGTACATAAACTTTGTTTTCATATTTATCAGAGTTATTCCATAATTCAATTTGCGCTATTACTTGATTTGTAAAAGATGCGCTCATAACAAAACTTGGATGTCCAGTTGCACAGCCAAGATTAACCAGCCTGCCTTCTGCTAACAATATAATTCTCTTTTTACTTGGTAATTCTATTTCGTGAACTTGAGGTTTTATTTCATCCCATTTATAATTTTTTAATGCTTCTACTTGGATTTCATTGTCAAAATGACCGATGTTACAAAGAATTGCTCTGTCTTTCATGTCTCTCATGTGGTCTGCTGTAACAATATCTTTGTTCCCAGTGGCTGTAACAACTATGTCCGCTCTCTTAATTGCTTCATCCATCAAAACAACTTCATAACCTTCCATAGAAGCCTGTAGTGCGCAGATAGGGTCAACTTCTGTAACCATTACTCTTGCGCCTGCCTGCCTTAAGGATGCCGCGCTTCCTTTACCTACGTCGCCAAACCCAGCTACAATCGCTACTTTACCTGACATCATAATGTCAGTAGCTCTTTTTATTCCATCTACTAAGCTTTCACGACATCCATACAGATTATCAAATTTAGATTTTGTAACCGAATCATTAACGTTAATTGCTGGTATCATTAAAGATCCATCTTTTTCCATTTTGTTTAATGCTTTAATTCCTGTTGTGGTTTCCTCTGAAACACCTTTTATTTCTTTTAATAAATCTTTATAGTCGTTATGCATCATTGCAGTTAAATCACCTCCATCATCTAATAGCATGTTTGCTTTCCAATCTTTTTTTCCTTCAATTGTTTGCCTAATGCACCATATAGCCTCTTCTTCGGTTTCACCTTTCCAGGCAAAGACAGGTGTTCCGGCTTTAGCTATTGCCGCTGCCGCATGATCTTGTGTAGAAAAAATATTACAAGATGACCATCTAACTTCTGCGCCTAAATTTGTAAGGGTTTCTATAAGAACTGCTGTTTGAATTGTCATATGAAGACAACCAAGGATATTTGCTCCTTTAAGTGGGGATTTACCTTTGTACTCTTTACGTAACGCCATTAGTCCAGGCATTTCAGTTTCAGCTAATGAAATTTCTTTTCTTCCAAACTCTGCAAGGCTAATATCTTTTACTTTAAAATCTTCTGACATAATATGATTGTCTTTTAACAATATAATTTAATCTTATCAAGGAACAAAACTATCTGTGTTTAGGCAAAAGCACTTGCATTTGAGCTCCATTTGAATCTGCCCTATTAGAAGCAGAAATTGTCCCTTTGTGTAGCTCTACAATATTTTTGACAATATTAAGTCCTAACCCAGAGTGTTCACCAAATTTTGTAGGCCTATTGCTATAAAACCTCTTAAATATTTTATCTGTGGACCTCTCACTAAATCCTGGCCCCTCATCTTTAACTAGTAAAACAAAATTATTACTAATTTCACTAATTTCTATATCTATTTTGCTGTTATTTCCGCTAAATGAAATTGAGTTATCTAATAAATTAGCAACAACTTGTTCCAATCTATTTTCTATACCCGTAACGTAATAACTTTCTTTATTTTTATCAATAATATTAATGTCTATATTTTTATTCTGGCTAGATAAATCTTGTTTAAACTCTTCTACTACATTCCTAACTACTGTTTTCAGGTTAATTTTTTTCATTTTTTCTTTAGAAAGGGAAGCTTCATCTTTTAACATTTGCGAATAATCAGTTATAAGTCTCTCTATTCTCTCAACATCATGATTAATAATTTTAAGTAGCTTATCTCTCTCTGAGTCTAACTCTGTTTTATCTATTAGCTCAGAAGCGCCTTTTAAAGAAGCTAGAGGGTTTCTTATTTCATGTGCTAAGTCAGTTGAAAATGTTTCAGCTCGTTGTGTTCTTTTTTGTAACTCTGTAGTCATTTCATCTATTGATTTTGTTAATTTTCCAATTTCATCTTCTCTTACAAAAAATTTATCAACATTTATAGGCTTATCTGCTTTTGCTTTTATAGCCTCGGTATATAAAACCAAAAACCCGATTGGTTTTAAAATATATTTATTTAAAAAAAGTGAAAATATTAAAATTACTAAAGCTATAGCCAAAACAGTCCTTATAATGAAATTTTTTCTTTCCTGTACTGCAAACAAGATATCATTGGCTTCTTCGGTTACAATTATATATCCAACAGTTTGTTTTTTAAGTTTAATTTGATTTAACGTACTAATAAAAAAATTATTATTAACTTTACTCTCTAGTACAAGAGGCTCACCTTTAAATTTTTTTAAGATAATTTCTTTAATTAAATATTTATTTTGAGAACTTTGCTTCGGTTGTTCTTTTTTTAATTTTTTTCTTTTATCTGATTCTGTGCCATCAATTTTTTCTTGGGTAATAAAGTCAGTTTTTGAAAAAACACTTTGATCAAGATCGAGTATGTTTGTGTCACCAATAATTTCACCAAGATTATTATAAAACTGAACTCTATCTAGACCTTGAAAAAGAAATCTAGTAGATAATAAAAAAGTATTAATTCCTTTTTTGTTAAATTGTATATTTAATCTTTCTAGATGATCAGATGTATTATTAATTACATAAGTGTGATTTGCAGTTCTTTGTTTTACCAAATTGGGCTGAATAGCAGTTAAGTAAATTACGGTGAATACACCTAACACTGAAAAAATTACTAGGTTAAATAATAAAAATTTCTTTAATATAGATGCTGGTTTTTTTTGCTTCATCAACTAACATTCCATCTATACCCACTTCCATAACGTGTTTCAATGGCAGAAAACTTCTCATCCACTTTTTTAAATTTTTTTCTTATTCGTTTTACGTGGCTATCAATAGTCCTATCTTCTATTTCAGTGTTCTCTTTGTAGGCGATGTCCATTAGATGAGATCTTTCTTTTATTACACCGGGCCTTTTAGCCAGTTCTTTCACAATTAAAAATTCTGTAGTAGTCAGTTTTTCAGGCAGCGGCTTACCATTCCATTCACATTCAAGTTGGGACGGGTCTAGTTTTAATTTACCGTGTGAAATTATATTTTTTGATTCATCGGTAGTTTCATTTTTTTTTCTAAGTTGGACTCTAATTCTTTCAATTAAAACTTTAGTTGAAAATCCTCCTGATTTTTTTACAAAATCATCAGCACCAAGTTTTAATCCTAAAAGCTCATCAACTTCCTCATCTTTAGAGGTTAAAAAAATAATTGGTATTGACATTTTTTTTCTAAGTCGGGTCAACAATTCCTCTCCGTCCATTCTTGGCATTTTAATATCGATAACTGCTAAATCCGGTGGATTTCTAGTCAAACCAATAAGCGCTGCTTCGCCATCGATGTAGGTTTGAACTTTAAATCCCTCTCTTTCTAAGGCAATACTTATTCCTGTTAATAGATTACGATCGTCGTCAACTAATGCAATAGTTTGTGTCATTTTGTTTTAATTTTTCTAATTTTATTGTCGAAATTTAGGCGTTTATAAATCAAATTAATGAGCCTCTCCCCAATTATTTCCTGAATTTATACTTACTTCTAAAGGAATTGAAAACATGTGGTGATCAGATTTTGATACTGAAATCATGGTGTTTTTTATTATTTTTTTTACATAATCTTTGTTTTTTTCTAAACACTCAAATATTAATTCATCATGGATCTGTAATAGCATTTTAGTTTGAAATTTTTTATCAATTTCTATTATTTTATCAATTTTAATCATAGCAAGTCTTATTATATCAGCGGCAGATCCTTGAATTGGTGCATTAATTGCAGCTCTTTCTTGAAAGCTCCTAACGCTAAAATTTTTATCGTTAATTCCTCGTAAATGAATTCTTCTACCAAAGATATTATTGACGTAGCCTTGCCTTCTACAAGCGCTTATTGTGGAATTCATATAATCTTTAATTTCAGGAAATTTTTTAAAGTATGAATTTATAAATTCTAAAGCTTCTTGATTAGAAACTGAAATTTGTTTTGCTAGTCCATATTGTGTAATTCCATAAATAATTCCAAAATTAATTGCCTTAGCTTTTCTTCGTAAGTCATCATTTACTTTACCTATGGAAACACCAAAAACCTGGCTAGCTGTTAAAGCATGGATATCTTCATTATTTTTGAAAGCCTTCTTGAGCTCTTTTACATCTGCCATTTCAGCTAAGATTCTCATTTCTATTTGATTGTAGTCTGCTGAAATCAAAATATTTTTTTTTTCAGCTATAAAAGCTTTTCTTATTTCTCTACCATCTTCTGTTTTAATTGGAATATTTTGTAAATTTGGGTCACTAGAAGCCAGTCTGCCAGTGTTAGTGGCGGCCAATAAAAAAGAAGTGTGAACTCTTTTGGTTTTTTTACTTATGTGTTCCTGCAGAGCGTCTGTGTAGGTATTTTTTAACTTTGCTACTTGTCTCCATTCCAGTATCAAATTGGGAAATTTATGCCCAGTGAGTGCTAGGTCTTCTAAAATACTGGCATTTGTGGCTAAGCTTCCTTTTTTTGTTTTTTTTAATTTTGCAATCTTTAGCTCATTATAAATTATTTCGCCGAGTTGTTTTGGGGATCCAATATTAAACTCTCTTCCTGCTATTTTATAAACTGCTTTTTCAATTTTTTTTAATCTTATTTCATATTTTTGAGATAATTTTTTTAAATATAGATTGTCTACTTTAATTCCATTAGTTTCTAGCTTTGCAAGTAATTTAACCATCGGCTTCTCAAAAATTTCATAAACTTTATTTAATTTTTCTTCGCTCATTCTTTTAAGCAAATAGTTATAAAGCCTCAATGTAATATCAGCGTCTTCCGCAGCATACTCCGTAGCTTCTTCTAAATTAATATCTTTAAAGTTTAGTTTATTTTTCCCAGAGCCTACTAGTTCTTTATAAGAAATAGTTTTATGGCTTAAGTGGATTTCTGAAAGAGTGTCCATGTTATGTCTGTTAGTGCCTGCGTCAAGCGTGTAAGAAATCAACATTGTGTCTTCTACAGGATGAATTTCGATTCTATTTTGTTTTAAAACAAGAAAATCAAATTTTATATTTTGACCAATCTTTTTTATACTTGGGTCCTCTAGTATTGGTTTTATCTTTTTTAATACTAATTCTTTTGTCAAACCCTTAACCTTGGTATGTGCCAAGGGTATGTAGCATGCTTTGTTAGGTGCATAACTAAAAGAAATACCAACAAGGTTTGTTTCTAATGGATTTAAAGATGATGTTTCAGTATCAACCGATATTACTGACTGTTCGTTTAAAGTTTTTATCCATTTATCTAAGTTTTTTTCAGTGACGATGCTTTCATAAAGTTTTCTATTAATTGTGGATGTTTCTTTTTTTATACTTTCAGATTTTTTGTTTTTAATATCATTCTCTCCGTAAAAACTAATTGCTTGGCTTAGCAATCTATTAAATTCCATTTCTCTTAAAAAATTAAAAAGATTTTCTTTCTGAACTTCCTTCATAATAAAACTGCTTGGATGATTTTTAATCGGAACATCATCTTTAAGTGTCACTAGTTGCCTGCTCAAAAGTGCTTTGTCTTTATTGGCTAATAATGTTTCTCTTCTTTTATTCTGCTTTATTTCACCGGCTTTTGTAAGCAGTACGTCTAACGTTTTATACTTATTTATTAGTTCAGCCGCCGTTTTTACACCAATTCCTGGAACACCCGGCACATTATCTGATGGGTCACCTGCTAATGATTGAACATCTATAACCTGATTTGGTTTAACGCCAAATTTTTCGAACACTTCTTTTTCTCCAAGAATTTTACTTTTCATGGGATCGTATAATCTAATTTTTTTCGAAACTAGTTGCATTAGATCCTTATCAGATGAGATAATTGTTACTTTTGCACCTGCGTCGGTAATTTGTTTTGCGTAAGTTGCTATTAAGTCATCAGCCTCGTAATTGAGAAGTTCTATTGATGGTAAATTAAAAGCTTTAACTGACTTTCTAATATATTCAAACTGTGGCACTAGATCTTCTGGCGCTTCTGATCTATTAGCTTTGTACTCGCTGTAAATATCATTTCTAAAAGTTTTTCTTGCTGAGTCAAATATTACAGCAAAGTGTGTTGGTTTGTGTATTGAATCATCTGCTCTAGAGTCTTCTAGTAGTTTAAACAACATTGAGCAAAAACCACTTACTGCTCCAGTTGGAAGTCCGTCACTTTTTCTAGATAACGGTGGCAAGGCGTAGTAGGCTCTAAATATATATCCTGATCCGTCTATAAGATAAAAATGATCTGTTTTTTGTAAAGAACTCATATATATATAGTACCTTAAATTTTTTGTGATAATTAAATAAACTATGAATAAAATTGCTCTTTCTGTTGAAAATTTAACAAAAATTTATTCGGGTAAGAAAAATAAGTCAACTTCTGAAAAAGCATTAGATAATTTAAACTTTAAAGTTAAACAGGGTGAGGTGTTTGGTTTGCTTGGTCCAAATGGAGCGGGGAAAACTACATTTCTTAGCATTCTTGGTGGAACAGTTGCAAAGACTAGTGGAAAAGTTAACGTTTGGGGATTTGATTTAGACGAAAATCCAAGACAAGTTAAGGCTTCAATAGGAATAGTGCCTCAAGAAGTAAATATAGATGCTTTTTTTAGTCCAAAAAAATTACTGGAATTACAAGCTGGGCTATATGGCGTTCGTAAAAAAGATAGAATCACCGACATGATTTTAAAATTGGTTGCGCTAGAAGATAAGGCTAATGCCTACTCAAGAAGTTTATCCGGTGGAATGAAAAGACGTTTATTGATTGCCAAAGCTATGGTTCATCAACCACCGATTTTAGTTCTAGATGAGCCTACAGCTGGTGTGGATGTTGAGCTAAGAAAAAACCTTTGGAAAAATGTTAAAGAATTAAATAAAGAAGGGGTGACTATAATCTTAACTACTCACTATCTTTTTGAGGCACAAGAAATGTGTGACAGGATAGCTATAATAGATAAAGGCAAACTCGTTGCTTTGGATACTACACAAAAATTACTAGATAGAATTCAGACAAAAAAAATTACTTTTAAAGTTGAAAAATTTGATTCTAATATAAAAATTAAATTAGATGGGGTAAAGTTTTTAATAGATTCTGGTACCTCAGTTACAGTTGTCTACGAAAAAAATTTAAATAAATTTGAAGATATTTTCAAAAAATTAACAGAAAATGGCTTAAAAATAGTAGATATTTCAACAGATGATGGTGATCTAGAAGATGTATTTATTAAACTAACAAATAACTAGATTTAAGTTTAAAAAAAAGTAAATATACGTATATGGAATTAGTAAAGAATATCAAACAATCAAAATTAGTTAAGGATCTATTTATTGCTCTAATTGGAACTGTAATTTTAGCAATTTCTTCTAAAATTAAAATACCTTTTTATCCAGTTCCTATGACTATGCAAACATTTGTAGTTTTATTAATAGGAATTGCTTTTGGATGGAAGCTGGGTGTCGCAACAGTTTCTTTATATTTATTTGAAGGAATGATTGGCTTACCTGTTTTTTCTGGAACTCCAGAAAAAGGAATTGGATTTATTTATTTTACAGGGCCTACTATGGGTTACTTGCTAGGATTTTTATTAGCAGTATATGTGGCTGGGAGCTTTAAATATAAGGATGTTTTTCCATACAACTTTTCAGAATTTTTTAAAAATTATTTTAAATTAATATTGGCTGTAAGTTTTATATACATATTTGGTTTACTGTGGTTAGGATTTATAGTTGGATGGGATAAACCAATATATAAAATAGGTGCTGAACCTTTTTTATTAGCTGAGAGTTTCAAAATTTTAATTCTTTCTCTATTGGCTGGAAAAATAAGTAAGATTAAAAAAATTATCTAGGTGATCTTTTTGAGAGTATTCTCTGAAGAGTTCTTCTGTGCATTTTTAGCCTTCTAGCGGTCTCAGAAACATTTCTATTGCACAGTTCAAAAACTCTGTGGATATGCTCCCATTTTACTCTATCGGCAGACATGGGGTTCTCAGGGGGGTTGGCCTTTGATTCAGGAGATGCCAATAAAGCGGCTTCTACGTCGTCTGCATCAACTGGCTTAGCTATATAATCAATGGCACCAGCCTTAACTGCTGCAACCGCAGTTGGAAGATTACCATATCCAGTTAGCATTACTATTCTACTGTTCTTCTTGTTCTTAAAAAGCTCTTTTACGACATCAAGACCATTTCCATCCTGAAGTCTCAAGTCAACAACAGCAAAGTTTGGGGGTGTATTTTTTGCTATAATAAGGCCCTCAGCGACACTTTTAGCCCCTTTTACTAAGAATCCCTTCTTTTCCATGGCTCTTGTCAGCCTTGCTCTCAACGGATCGTCATCATCCAATATAAGCAAAGATTTATCTTCGAAGTCGGCTAGCTTGAGCTGAGGTAAAGTCGGTGTTGAATTTTTCATCTATACCCTTATATGGATACTTGGATTGAAATTACAACTTAATTAGTTGATTTTTTTTCTTTACATAAAGTTAAAAAAACTTTAAATCCGATTTCATAGGGTTTTTTTATAGAATTTTTTAGAAACCTTTCTGTGTAAATAACAAAAGGACACATGAGATGCAAAAATTTAAAGACGTTAACGAATTAGTTAACACGTTGAGGCCTGATTACCCTGTGTATTGCGTAAGGCCAGAATCTATAAGAACATCTACAGATTTTTTTAAAAAAAATTTTCCTGGCAAGATTTTGTATGCAGTTAAAACAAATCCACATGAAAAAGTTTTAAAACACATCATGTCTAACGGTATAGAGCATTTTGATGTTGCTTCTATTAATGAAATTAAATTAATCAGAAAATTAAAACCGGATGCAAAATTATATTTTATGCACTCTATTAAAAGTAGAGGCAGTATAACTGAAGCATATTTTGATTTTGGTGTAAGGGACTTTTCATTAGATAGCAAAGATGAGCTTCAAAAAATACTTGAAAGCACTAAACAAGCTAAAGATTTAAATTTATACGTAAGAATAGCTATTTCGAATGAACATGCTGAAATAGATTTATCTCGAAAGTTTGGGGCATTACCCAGTGAAACTTTAGGTTTAGTCAGACTCTGCAAAGAACATGCCAAAAAAATAGGAATTAGTTTTCATGTTGGGTCTCAGTGTATGCATAAAATTTCATATTCTAATGCTATAAAAGAGATTGGAAATATAATTAAAAAAACAAAAGTCGTACCAGATGTAATTAATATTGGTGGAGGATTTCCGTCAGTGTATCCAAATTTAAACCCAGAACCATTAAATAATTATATGGAAGAAATTAAAAAAGCATTAAAAAATTTAAAACTACCTTCTGTACCTGACCTAATGTGTGAACCAGGTAGAGCGATTGTAGCCGAAAGTGGTTCGACAATTGTTAAGGTTGTTCTAAGAAAAAAACAAAATCTTTACATTAATGACGGCACTTACGGAACTTTGTTTGATGCTGGGGTTCCTAACTTTATACTGCCAAGTAAAATGATACATAGTGGAAGAGTACAATCAAAAAAACTTACAGCGTTTAGTTTCTTTGGACCTACTTGTGATAGTTTAGACCACATGAAAGGACCATTCTTGCTGCCTAATAATATCAAAGAAGGAGACTATATAGAGTTAGGTCAGCTAGGTGCTTATGGTTTGGCTTTTAGAACTAAGTTTAATGGTTTTTATTCGGATCAAATTTTTGAATTGAATGATAAACCAATCATGACTTTATATGGGGACACGGGTAAAGTTAGTTACTTGGTCGCTTAATGAATAAAAAAAACATCCCAACTATTGGGCATAATAAAAAATCTTTACTTAATAAACCAATAGAGCATATAGATATTACTTCTTTTGATGCCCGTAAAATAATTGATTCGATGAGCAAAATGTCATTCACTTCTAGAGATACGGCTAGGGCGGCAGGAATATTTAATGAAATGATTTTGGACAAAGATTGTTCTATTTTTCTAACTTTAGCTGGCTCAACCTCTGCAGCGGGCTGCATGAAACTATATTCTGATTTAATTAAATATAAAATGGTAGATGCTGTAGTTGCGACAGGGGCAGCTATAATTGATATGGATTTTTTTGAAGCGCTGGGCTTTAAACACTATCAAGGATCGCAATTTCAAGATGACACGGAGCTTAGGAAAAACTACATAGATAGAATTTATGACACTTATATTGACGAGGAAGAGCTACAGTCATGCGATAAGACTATTTGTGATATTGCTAATTCATTAGAACCTAAAACTTATACTTCTAGAGAATTTATAAAAGCAATAGGTAAATATTTAAAAAAAAATGCTAAGAAAAAAAATTCTTTAATAGAAACTGCCTACGATAATAATGTTCCAATTTTTTGCCCGGCATTTACTGATAGCTCTGCGGGTTTTGGTTTAGTGATGCATCAAGAACAAAATCCAAAAAAACATATTACAATTGACTCTATAAGAGAGTTTAGAGAACTTACTGAAATTAAAATTCAATCTAAACAATCAGGCTTACTAATGGTTGGCGGAGGTGTTCCAAAAAACTTTATTCAAGATACGGTAGTTTGTGCAGAACTGCTTGGTAAAAAAGCCGATATGCACAAATACGCTATACAAATAACGGTCGCAGACACAAGAGATGGAGCCTGTAGCAGCTCTACTTTGAAAGAAGCTAGCTCTTGGGGTAAAGTAGATATCACTAAAGAACAGATGGTTTTTGCAGAAGCAACAAGTGTTCTTCCTTTAATTGCAAGTGACGCCTATCATCGTCAACACTGGGAAAAAAGAGATAGAAGAGAATTTTCAAAAATTTTTAAAAACTAAATGAAATATTTAAATCAAAACAAAGGCTTTCTTGGTTATGAGAATATTCTCAAAATTGAAAATAAAGTTGTAGTGGTTCCTTTTGGGCTTGAAAAAACTGTAAGCTATGGACGTGGAACTAAAAATGGACCTAAAGAAATTATAAAAGCATCTCATCAGGTTGAGCTATTTGATGAGGACTTAAATAAAGAACCCTATAAAACAATTGGAATAAAAACTCTTAAGCCATTTAAAATTAGGAAAAAAATTGAAGATGCAGTGAATCAACTAGCTGATATTAATGAACAAATAATATCTAAAAATAAATTTCCGCTAGTTTTTGGAGGGGAACATTCAATTACTCCTGGCGCAATAAAACCTTTTACTAAAAAATATGACGAATTAGTTTTATTACATTTTGATGCTCATGCAGACTTAAGAGAAGAATATAATGGAGAGAAATTTTCACATGCATCTGCAATTAAGCGATGTTTGGATTTCAATAATGTTAAAGTGGTTTCATTCGGTATAAGAAATCTTTCTGAACCTGAGATGAATTTCTATAACAAGAACAGAGATAGAATAGAAATCTTTTGGTGTAAAGATAAAAAAGATTGGAATTTAAATAAATTACAAAATATTTTTTTAAATAAAAATGTTTATATAACTTTCGATGTAGATGGTTTTGATGCTAGTATTATGCCTGCAACAGGTACGCCTGAACCAGGAGGTTTACTTTGGGAAGATGTGATACCAATAATTAAAAAAGTTTGTAAAGTGTCTAATATAGTAGGTGCAGATATAAATGAATTGGCACCAATAAAGAATTTTAATTGCTATAATTTTTTAGTTGCAAAATTAGCTTATAAGATTTTATCATACACATTTGAGTTTAAGAAATAAATTTTAGGTCTGCGCAATTCCACATAATATTTACTGACGCTCCACCTTGCAGACCGTTATTCGAAAAATTTACTTTTGCTCCCCCTCTCTCCAAGAGAGTTTTTCCTAAAAACGTACCTAGCCCAAGGCCTGACTTAGAGGTTGTTTCCTTTGACTTAGATTTAATGTACGGCTCTCCTAAAATTTTAATAACATCTTCTGCATATCCAGGCCCGTCGTCATTTATTCTAACACTTATAGTGGTGTTACTACTTTTAATCACTATATCTACTTTGTCTTTAGAGAATTTAACTGCATTGCCAATAAAATTTCTCAAACCATATATAATTTCTGGTGACCTTTGAATGTTTATTTTATTTTGATCACCGTCAGTTATTAGATTTATTTCAGTAAAGTTAGTCTCCTTAAAAGAGTTTATGATTTCTTCTACCAGGTCTTCTATTTTTACTGCACTGATAAACTTGTCATCTTTAATTTGATTTAGTGATATTTTTTTTAGTATATCGCCACATCGTTTGGTTTGGCTGACTAACAGATCTAAATCTTTTGAGTGCTCTGTGTTTTCACCCATTTCTTTTTTTAGTTCTTTAGCCACAACGGTAATAGTAGCAAGAGGTGTTCCTAATGAGTGTGCAGCAGCGGCAGCCAACCCTCCCAAGGATTCAAGTTCATATTCTTTTGCAATTACTTGTTGTAATTTATTTAAAGCCTCTGATCTTTTTTTTGTTTCTCCTGCAAATCTAATACCGAAATAACTTAAAAATATTAGACCAACAAGAATTGATATAAGTATACCTAGCTTGTAGTAAGTGGGGAATATAAAAATAGAATCTGAAATACCGGGTAATGGTAAATAAAATTGCGTTAAAAAAAATAAAGAAATTGTTGTTGTAACTACAAGAATTATTGTAGTCCCCATACTTAAGAGCGTAGACGAAACAATCGCAGGGACAATTAACAATAATGAAAATGGATTTGAAATTCCTCCGGTTAAATATAACAATGTACTTAATTGCACTAAATCATAAATAAGAAATAACGATGAATAAGTATCTTTTAATTGATTTGTTTTAATTCTAAACTGCAAATACAAGTTTGTTAATAGGCCTACTAAAATAACAATATGACTTTCTATTATGGGAAATTTCAGACCAAGATAATTATAAACTAAATTCACAGCAACAATTTGCCCGATAATCGCAATCCATCTTAATGTTACTAAAGTTTTTTTGTCTAAGTGTAAATTTTCTTCTAGTCTGAAGAGAGTAGAAAAATTCATAAATTAAAATTATATATCTAAATTTGCAACATTTAGTGCATTATTTGTAATGAATTCTTTTCTAGGCGCAACATCGTCACCCATTAATATCTGTATTATTTTTTGATCTTCTTTAGATTTATCTTTAGTTCCTTTTGTGTACTGTACTTTTAGCATTGTTCGATTTTCAGGATTTAATGTCGTTTGCCACAATTCTTCTGGATTCATTTCACCCAAGCCCTTGAATCTTTGTATTGAAATTTTTTCTCTTTGTTCTTTCATAAACTTATCGAAAGCTGGAGTGTTTTTTTTCATTTTTTTGTCTCCTTTATCAGATATTTTTAAAATATATTCCTCTAAACTTTTTTCATCTTTTATATAAACGCTTTTGTTGGCCTTCGTTACCTTGAATAAAGGTGGTTGCGCTA